>CEUN01131365.1_pt1 | contig 66037 bp, 60 predicted proteins | sample 361501 | NCBI WGS metagenome assembly CEUN01 (sample SAMEA2622801, study PRJEB7988) | marine metagenome | biome: marine biome (ENVO:00000447); feature: marine epipelagic mixed layer (ENVO:xxxxxxxxx); material: "saline water (ENVO:00002010), including plankton (ENVO:xxxxxxxx)" | depth 120 m | reverse complement strand
GTACGGTGTCGGACAATGAACACTCATACTTTTGGCCAAACCACCGGCGCATCATGACACAACACGGCCCTCTGCCGCTTGTCGGCATTCCCTGCGATCTCCGCCAGATCGGCATTCATCCCATGCATGTCGTGGGCGAGAAGTACATCAACGCCGTGGCTCATGGCGCCGGTACCATTCCGATGCTGATGCCCTGCTTCGGCGAGGGCGCCGACCTCGAGCCGCTGCAGGACCTTTACAGCGTCGATGACCTGCTCGACCGCGTCGACGGCGTGTTTCTGCCCGGCAGCCCCAGCAACGTCGCGCCCCACCACTATGGTGGACACGACCCCCGGCCCGACACCCTGCAGGATCCCCAGCGCGACGCCCTGACGCTGCCGATGATCCGGCGCATCGTCGAGCGCGGCATACCGCTGTTCGCGGTCTGCCGCGGGATTCAGGAGCTCAATGCGGCCTTGGGCGGCACACTCTTCCAGCATGTTGAAGAGGTCCCCGGCCGCATGGATCACCGCGAGAACAAGGACGATCCGCGCGATAAACAGTACGGCCCAGCCCACAGCATCGAGGTCACCCCCGACGGCGTACTCCACGGCATCACCGGCCTGGAGAGCTACGAGATCAACTCGATCCACGGTCAGGGTATCGACCAGCCCACCGAACGCCTGCAGGTCGAAGCCGTCGCACCGGACGGCCAGATCGAGGCCGTCTCGGTCAAGGGCGCGCCGTTCCTGCAGCTGGGTGTGCAGTGGCATCCCGAGTGGCGCTTCCGCGAACGTGTCCCCGACGCCGCCCTGTTCACCGCCTTCGGTGAGGCCTGCCGTGCCCATGTGGTCGCTCGCCGCACCTCAACCGCGTCCTGAGTCCTGGAGCAACCTGATGACCCTTGATCCTGAATCATGGCTGCGCGAGCACCTGTTGCTGAACGTGTGATGGCGACCGCGACGCTGCCCGCACACTGGTACACCGACCCGACCATTGCGGAGCAGGAGCGTCACGCCATCTTTGCCGGGAACTGGGCACTGTTCGGGCCGGAGCATGAGATCGCTGAACCCGGTGCCTATGTCGCCCAGGTGATCAACGGCTGGCCGCTGGTCGTGCTGCGTGATCACGACGGTGCTCTTCGCGCCTTCCACAACGTGTGCCGCCACCGTGCGGCCGCACTGCTCGGTGACGGCGCAGGCACCTGCAGCCGCCGCATCACCTGCCCCTACCACGGCTGGGCTTACGAGCTCGACGGCCGCCTGCATCTCGCGCCCCGTTTCGGCGAAGACCTCGATGCGGACGAGAACGGCCTGCTGACCGTTCGTGTCGAGATATGGCGGAGCTGTGTCTTCGTCTGTATCGACGACAGCGCGCCTGATCTTACGACCTGGCTCGGCTCGATCCCGGCCTTCTGTGCGGACTATCCGGAGACCGACGACCTGGACTTCCATGGCGGGTTCACCGTCGAGGGCCGGGCGAACTGGAAGACCTATTGCGATAACACGGTCGAGGGCTACCACCTGCCCTTCGTCCATGCGCGCCTCTCACGCGCGGTCGAAGGCGCATCGGTTGAGATCAAGGGGCACGACGACGGCCGCCTGACCTGCTTCCATGTCAGCTACCGGGGTGACGGTGCGGCCCTGCGAGGCAATACCGGTCTGTGGTTCTACCGCTATCCCGGGTTCCAGGCAGTGATCGGGCCAACAGGTTTCAAGGCCGAGCGGATCGAACCGGTGGGTGCGAGGGACCTGCGCTCGAAGAGCTGGGCCTGGTACGCCCGCGTGATGAGCCCGGAGGAAGCCGCCGACAGCTTTGCCTGGGCGGAATCGATCGTGCAAGAAGACCTCGGCATCTGCGAAACCGTCCAGCGCAACTTGGAGGCCGGGGCGTATACCAACGGTTTGTTGTCGCCCGCCATGGAACAGCACACCGCGACGTTCCAGGCGCTTGTGCGCCAGGATTTGCAGGCGACCTGACATCGGCGCAAGAAGCGGGTCACCCGGCGATACCGGACCGCCCGCAACGGTTCCCACATCACGAGGAGACCCGACCATGAAACGCTTGCGCTATCTCGCACTCGACACCGCCACCGTGGACGCCCTGCGTGCCGGCGGGCCGGATTCCAACGGCCAGACACACGAGCGGCTGGCGTCAGACGGCGGCTTTCCCGATGCGCTGACCAACAGCCCTGATTTCATCCTGCACGGCTATGACCACGACAACCGCATCGTCTAAGGCACCGGCGCGATTGTTGTCACGCCGGAGATTCCGGCCCGCGCCGCCGAGCTTCTGGACCGTGACGACATCGCTTTTCTTCACATGCACTCGACACCCAACAACTGCTATCAGTTGAGGATCGAACGCGGATGAGGAGACGGGGATGGCGAAGGTGATGCTGGTGACCGGCGGCAGCCGGGGAATTGGCGCCGCGACGGCACGGCTAGCGGCACGCGAGGGCTGGGATGTCGTCGTGAACTACAACAGCAACAGCCGCGCCGCCGACGCTGTAGTCGCCGATGTCGAAGCCGCCGGCCAACGGGCCGTCGCCATCCAGGCCGACACCGGCAAACCGAACGATGTCATCCGCCTCTTTGCCGAGGCGGATGCCGCCTTCGGCCGGCTCGATGCCTTTGTGAACAACGCCGGGATCGTGAACCCAATCGGTCGCCTCGACAGCCGTGACCCCGCCGATCTCGAACGCCTAGTCGCGGTCAACCTGACCGGCGCCATCCTGGGCTGCGCTGAAGCCGTGCGCCGCATGTCGACCAGCCACGGCGGTCAGGGCGGGTCGATCGTGAACGTCTCCTCGGTCGCCAGCCGCCTGGGCGGACCCGGTTCCTATGTCGACTATGCCGCCAGCAAGGGCGGGCTCGACAGCCTGACCGTGGGCCTGGCCCAGGAGGTCGCTGGCGAAGGCATCCGCGTGAACGCCGTGCGCCCCGGCATCATCAACACCGACATCCACGACGACCTCGGCGACGAACCCGGCCGCGTCGAGCGCCTGGGCAAGACTGTCCCAGCGGGCCGCCACGGCACCGCCGACGAGGTCGCCGAAACCATTGTGTGGCTCTGCTCGGACGCGGCGAGCTACGTCAGCATGAGCCTGATGGAGGTCTCGGGAGCGCGGTGACGGAGGTGGCGTCCCTAATCCCAGAAAAGCATCGGCGTGTCGGTCAGCGGCTCAACGCCGTCGGCGCTGACCAGCATGTTCTGTTCGAAACCAGCGCTGCCCAGGCCCGGCAGGCCGAAGAAGGCCTCAACGCCCAGCGCCATGCCTTCTTCGAAGACATCGTCGTCGCTGCACATCTCGACGCCGAGATAGGGACGCTCGAAGAAGAGGCCCAGGCCGTGCCCGAAGTGAGGCCATTTTTCCGCCATCTGGTTGGATTCCGCGCCGAACTGCCGTGACAGCTCCAGCCCATGGCGGGCGACCTCCTTGACCTTCCGACCTGGTCTGATCTGCTCCATCACCGCCTCGACGATCCGCGCGCCCGTTTCGATCATCTCCTTCTGCTCGGACGATTGCGGCTTGCGCCCGCACACCGTGGTGCGGCCGGGATCCTGGTAGTAGCCTTCGAACATTGGGCCGTAGACCCAGGCCCGCACAAGATCGCCCTCCTTGGGCGAGGAGAACGTGTAGCTTGCGATGGGGTTGGCGACGAACTGGTTGATGAGATCGCCATGGCAGGCCGGCAGCATATGCACCGTGCCGCCGCTTTTGACGACCTCGTGCGAGGCATCGGCTGCGGCGTCGGTTTCCGAACGGCCCATGATGAGCCCCTCGATGAAACGGTTGAGCGCACGGCTGGCTGTCGCCCCGCCGATCCGCATGGCCTCCTGCTCCCGCGCCGACTTGATCCGCCGCACCGAAAGAATCAGATCGTCCTCGATTTTCCAGTCAATCCCCGGCGCTTCCTCGCGCATCACATTCCAGTAGCGCAAAGGCACGACATCGCTGCCGACCAGACCGACCGGCCCCTCGATGCCGAGGTCCCCGACGGCCCGCGCAATATCGCGGAACGGTCTATTCGACGAGACGATCCGGTCGGTCGCGATCAGCTCGCCGCGAATGCCCGGCTCATCGGCGTGAAGCTCCGGTGGCTGGCCCACACGCAGCAGCACGGAGTTGAACGAACGGCCCTCGAAGATGGGGCTGTCGTAGCCCTGACCCGAGGCGGTCGAGAAGAAGTTGGTGAGATAGAGCACATCGCCGCAGCGGTCGTTGGTACCGCCGGACCGGCCGAAGACAACGGCGGTTTCCAGCCCGCGCCGTTTCATCTCCGCCTCCACGGCGGCCCAGCGCGCGTGATACTCCTCATCGGGGAAGAAACGGCCGAGTGGGGTCATGACGATCTCCTGACTTGGGTCTTGGCGGGCGTATTGTGACAATCTCCGCGGCGCGGGAACAGTGCTCTCGCCTTTCGACCCGCCGCTTTGATAAACTGCCACCATGAAACCGCGCCTGACAGACGTGACCGATCTGACACGCAGCCATGATCTCCTGATCCTGTGCGCGCGGATCGACTTCAATCCCTAGGCCGCGCCTGCGCGTACAGGCCGGCCGCGGGCCCTGTTTCCGGGCGGCACATCACCATCACGACCATCAGATTCATCGGAGAACAGACCCATGGTCTCGAACCTAACCGCGGTCCTGCAGGACATGGACCGCCAGCATCACATGCACCCCTTCACAGACAGCAAGGCGCTGAACGAAAAGGGTGTCCGTATCATCACCAAGGCCGACGGCGTTCACATGTGGACGTCAGAAGGCCGCCGCGTGCTCGACGGCATGGCGGGCCTCTGGTGTGTGAACATCGGTTACGGCCGCAAGGAACTGGCTGATGTTGCCTACCAGCAGATGCAGGAGCTGCCCTACTACAACACCTTCTTCCAGACCTCGACGCAGCCGGCGACCGAGCTTTCGGCCAAGCTGGCCGAGGTCACGCCCGAAGGCCTGAACCACGTCTTCTATGCAAACTCCGGTTCTGAGGCCAACGACACCATCGCCAAGATGGTGCGCTGGTACTGGAATACGAAAGGTCAGAAGAACAAGAAGACGATCATCAGTCGCAAGAACGCCTACCACGGCGTCACCATGGCGGCCGCCAGCCTGTGCGGCCTTTCGGCCATGCATCCGCAGTTCGATCTGCCGCTGCAGGGTTTTGTCCATGCCGACTGCCCGCACTGGTACCGTTTCGGCGGCGACATGGACCCCGAGGAGTTCGGCTTAGCAGCCGCCCGCTCGGTCGAGAACATGATCCTAGCGCTGGGCGCCGAGAACGTCGGCGCCTTCATCGGTGAGCCGATCATGGGTGCCGGCGGCGTGCTGGTTCCCCCGGCGAGCTACTGGCCGGAAGTGCAGCGCATCTGCCGCGAGCACGACGTGCTGGTGATCGCCGACGAGGTGATCTGCGGCTTCGGGCGCACCGGCACCTGGTTCGCCAGCGAGCAGTACAAGATCGATCCTGACTTCATGACCATGGCCAAGGGCCTGTCGTCGGGCTACCAGCCGATTTCGGGTGTCATGGTCCACGACCGTATCGCCGACACGCTGGTCAACATCGGTGGCGAGCTGCAGCACGGCTTCACCTATTCCGGCCATCCCGTGGCTTCGGCCGTGGCGCTGGAGAACATCAACATCCTGCAGCGTGAGGGCATCGTTGACAGGGTCGGTGCGGAAACCGGCCCCTACTTCCAGGAGCGGCTGCGTACCCTGGTCGATCATCCGCTGATCGGCGAAGTGCGAGGCCTGGGCCTGATGGCCGCGATCGAGATCGTCGAGGACAAGGCGACCCGCCGGTCGTTCGACGGCAACAAGGGTGCGGGCATGATCGTGCGCGAGGAAGCCTGGGAACGCGGCCTTCTGGTCCGCGCCACAAGCGATTCCATGGTCATGTCGCCGCCGCTGGTGATAACCCGGGAGAACGTCGACGAAATGATCGACGCGCTCACCGCAGCACTCGATGCCGCCGAGCCGCAACTGCGTGGCTGAGCGCTCAACACGATCACCGGCCCTGTTGCCCCATCATAAGACGGCAGGGCCGGTGTACTTCTCCCTTTCCGACACCGGTAGCACGCCATGATCGGCCGTTTTTCCCGCGCTCTGGATGGTATCCTGCCCGCCACCCTGGTGGCCGGCGTGATCCTTGTCATCATCGGTGTCTGGTTTGCTACGGAGCCCTACCGTTTCGATTACCCAGAGGAGAGCGATCTTGTGGCGGTCGAGGGTGAAGCCTTCGATGCCATTGAAGTCCGCCGGCGGCGCGGTGCCTTTCTCCGCTTCATGGTCGACGACCCGCTGGAGTACCAGGCGGTGTTCAATCCCGGCGAACGGCTGGTCCTCTACTACAGCTCCATGCCGAACTACGATGCCGTCACCCAGGCGATCGGATCCGGCCCCGCTATCTTCTGGCTCTGGCAGGACGCGGGCGACGAAACCGACAGCATGATCGTCTGGCAGCTTGAGAACGCCGATGGCATCGTGGTCAGTCGCGACGCGACCGTGGCCGGGTTTGCGGCATCACGCCAGGAGGCCGCGAAATGGCCCGGCGCGATCGCCCTCTTCGGTGTTCTTCTCACCATCATGGGCCTGCGGGCAAGAGCTCGGGCCAAACGGGGGCTGGGCGCATGAGCGGACCTGACGTCGTCCTTCACGGGCACTTTGAATCCGGCAATGTCTACAAGGTCACACTGCTTCTGGCGCTGACTGGCACGGCCTATGACTATCGCCATGTCGACATCTTCGCCGGTGAGACCAGGGACGACAATTTCACAGCGCTGAACACCTTCCAGGAAGTGCCGGTTCTGGAGCACGGCGGCACGGTCGTGACCCAGTCGGATGTCATCCTGCGCTACCTCGCCGACCAGCTTGGACGGTTCGGCGGGAAAAACGAGGACGAGCAGCGCCGCGTGCAGGAATGGATGGCATGGTCGAGTAACAAGCTGATCAACGGCATATCGCAGGCCCGCTTCGGGTCCCGCTGGGCGAACTACGATCCCGCCACGATCACCTTCTTCCAGAACCGGGCTCGTGCGGCCTTCGATCTGATGGACCGCCACCTCGCCGACCACCCCTGGCTTGTCGGCGACGAGCCGACCATCGCCGATTTGTCGGCTGCGGGTTACATCTATCTGGTCAACGAAGCCGGTCTCGATACCACCGCCTGGCGCAACATGCTGTCGTGGATGGGGCGTCTCTCTGTCCTTCCGGGCTGGCACCATCCCGACAAGCTTCCCCAAAAGAACGCCATCGTCGCGCCCACCGTGACCTTCGACGCCCCGGCCGACGACTGATGGATCACGAGGCCCTGGCGAACCTGCTTGCATCACGCCGCAGCCGCCGGGAGTTCGCACCGGGCGGCATTGTTCGCAGCGGGGTCGAGTCTGTACTTCAGGCCGGCCTGGGCCATGCCGGAGACGGACAACGCACCGCGCCGTCTGCCGGCGCCCTTTACCCTCTCCATCTGTTTGTCGCCGCCGTCGCCATCGACGGACTGGCGCCGGGCCTCTATCCGTAGAGCGCCGTCGACGGGTTCTCGTCCGCACTGTCGTCCGGTGATCTCAGCAGCGCGCTTCATGCCACCACGCTGGAGGATCAGCCCTGGGTCGGCAAGGCGCCTGCTTTGATCGTCATTGCAGCCGATCTTGAGAAAGCCAACACCACCTTCCACGAGCAGCAACCCGACGGACGGCGCGGCGAGCGTTATACCACCATCGAAACGGGCGCGGTGGCTCAGTCGATGTCTCTGATGGCCGAGGCCCGTGGTCTCACGGCTGTTCCCATCGGCGGCACCGGCGATCAGGCGCTGGCCGAGGTTCTGGCGCTTCCTGCAGATCTGTCACCACTAGGCCTGTTCCTGTTGGGGTGCCGCCCGGCCTGAACATCGGAACAGACGCTATCAGCCCGAAGCCGCAGGCTGTCGCCGCATCATAGTCCTGATGTCACCGAGGCGGAAGGCGCCCAGGACTTGCCCGGCGAGGGCATAGATCGCGAGGCCCAGCGCAACCAGTGCTGCAAGGCCCAGGGCGTCAGCAACGAAGCCCTCAGGCAGCCATTGCTCACGCGCCCAGACGCCCAGCCACAGGACTGCGGCCATTGCCGCTGACGCGAACAGGATGCGCGGCAGGCGGTGCTTGAGACGATCATCAGGGGCAAAATGGCCACGCCTGATCAGGATAAAGCAGAGGATACCGCCGTTGATCCATGCTGCGCCCGCGGTTGCCAGGGCGATGCCGACATGGCCGAGGGACCAGATCAGCGTGAGCATGATAGCGAGATTGCTTAGCAGCCCAACGACCGCGACCTTGACCGGCGTCTTCGTGTCCTTGCGGGCAAAGAACCCCGGCGCAAAGACCTTGATCAGAACATAGGCCGGCAGGCCCACGGCAAACGCGACAAGTGCTGCCGCGCTGGCCGCGGTGTCGGCGGCGTCGAAGGCGCCACGCTCGAACAGCACCGCGATGATGGGTTCGGCGATGATCGTGAGCGCCACCGCCGCCGGCAGGCAGAAAATCATGACGAGCTCAACCGCACGGCTCTGGCTGTCGTTCGCGCCGGCCTGATCGTCGGCTTCGATCTGGCGTGAAAGCAAAGGCAGCAGCGCCGTGCCGACCGCGATGCCGATGACGCCGAGCGGCAGCTGGTTCACGCGGTCGGCGTAATAGAGATAGGAGATTGAACCGGTCGGCAGGAACGAAGCGACCCAAAGATCGATCACGAGGTTGATCTGCACGACGCCGGCGCCCAGTGCGGCCGGTCCGAACAGGCGCAGGACCTGTTTCACGCCCTTGGTCAGGCGCGGCAGCAGCAGCCTTGGCATTAGGCCTGCACGCGACAGGTTGGCGAGCAACAGCAGGACCTGGGCCACACCGCCCAGGGTTACACCCCAGGCCAGGGCGTGCCCGGCACCGATGGTGGGCGAGGCATAGGCCACCAGCGCCGCGGTGATCAGGCAGAGATTGAGCAGGATCGGCGCGGAAGCATAGGCGGCAAACCGGCCGGTCGAGTTCAGCATGGCGCCGTAGAGAGCCACGAGCGAGATCAGCAGCAGATAGGGGAAGGTGATTCGTGTGAGCTCGATCGCCAGCTCGAACTTCTGGGGCTCATCGGTGAAACCCGGTGCCAGACCCAGCATGACCCAGGGCATGGCGATCTCGAACGCCAGGGTCAGCACGACCAGAGCCAGAAGCAAAACGGCCATAACTTCGTCGGCCAACCGCTTGGCCTCAGCCTTGCCCTCGCCTTCAAGTCGCCCGGCGAACATCGGAATGAAGGCCGCGTTGAACGCGCCTTCGGCAAACAGGCGACGGAAGAAGTTCGGCAGCTTGAACGCAACCAGAAAGGCATCGGCTGCTATGCCGGCGCCCAGCGCGGCCGCGAACAGCATGTCGCGCACGAACCCCGCCACCCGGCTGATCGCAGTCAGTCCGCTCACGGTCACAAAGGCACGGGCGAGGTTCATGGGGCAGACTTCTGGGCGGCAACAAGGGCGGATTTACGGCACGACAGCCGGGATCAGACCGGAACAACCAATCCGATGTCGCAAGAACGCTATCACGCTGCAGATGTCGGGTGTAGTCGGCGCCAACGCTGCCGCCACAGCCATGCGGGGAAAACGCTTATGTCGGGATCCATCAAGTGTCTGCTCGTCGCCAACCGCGGCGCGATCGATCTGAAGCCGCTGCCGTCGCCCTAGAACAACGCCGGCGCACAGGCCTCAATCCACCAGAGTGTCCGAACGCTGGCCTTCGTTCTCGACGTGGATCGGCAGGACGCGGCCGTAAAGCTGGCGGGTGCGTTCGACGCTGCCAACCATGGCGGGGTTTTCGACAAAACTGAAGATACCGACGTAGCGCGCGCGTTGGCCTTCGACCGGAGAGACACGGTGGAGCGCATAGCGACCCTTGAAGATTTGGAGATCACCGGGCTCGAGCGCCAGGGACCGGGGGGCGTCGCTGGTGCCGTCGAGCACGGCACGGACACCGTCGTAGTTCTCGTCGGTCGGCGTGCGCAGGCCCGGGCAGTATTCGAACAGGCCGCCGCCCTCGCCATTCCGGATCGCCAGCGTGACCGTGTAGTTGTTGGTGTCGAAATGCCACGGGAACCCGCCTCCTGGCTCCACGACGTTGACGATCACATCGGCCAGCGGGTCGGCGTAGCGGTGAAACCGCTCTTCCTGCAGGGCGTCCTGAATGAACGGCGCGAAGAACGGTACTTCGTAGATCGCACGCAGCATCGAGTCTGGGCCGAAGTTGTCGGCGGGCACGAAGGCGTTCGAGCGGTCATAGAAACGGCGCAGCGGATGCTTGGGCGCCAGGCTCTCATCGTCCTGTGTGAAGTAGGCGTTGGTACGGTTGAACGACCGATGGCCGAAGGGTGCTGTGCGTTCGGCCTCGGCTTCGAGGGAAGCCAGACAGTCGGCGCGGACAAAGCCCTTCAGAACGGCACAGCCGTCGTCGTCCAGATCCGCACGGATCGTGGCGAGGCCGGCGTCATAGTCCGGCGTGTCCGGCCGATGAATCGGATAACGCGTGAGGTCGATGATGTTCCGGGCGTCGGGCGAAACAGTCATGGCGGCGTAGTCCGTCTCGTGGGTCAGCCGGCCAGGGACCGCAGGGCGCGGCTTGCAACCGAGACCATAGCGAGATCGACAGGCCCCGCACTCTTGAGCTCGTTCAGCACAGCACTGGCCCGGTCGACCCGGGTGCGGTTGTCGCCGATCCAGTGCCCCACGGCCTTGTCGGCAGACTTTCCAGACTGCGCTTCCAGCACGGCGGTGGTCAACAAGGTCTGCTGCTGGAAGCTCTCCTCGATCAGGGCCTGCTGAGCCAAACGGTCCCAGCGGTCCTCGACCGCAAGGCGGCCCAGCATGTCGCGCAGCCACTCGTTGCCCAGCTCCTCACCAACATCAAAGAAGATCGTGGCGACATCGATGACGTCGACCTCCATGGCCTCAGCCGTGTCGATCACGTCACAGACCGCCGACATGGTGCGCAGGCTGGCAATCAGCGCGGCAGTCTCGGCCGGAACGCCGTCCTTCTCGTAGCGCTTGGCTGCGCGCTGCATCGACTGGCGGCGCCGTGTGCTGACGAGCTCGGGCAGCTTCTCCTGCAGCGCGACCACAGCGGGACGATAGGCCGCGACAGTCTCGCCCATCGCCATGGGCTGGCTGCGGTTGCGCAGCATCCAGGCCGTCACGCGCTCGATCAAGAGCATGGTCTCTTCCAGCATGGCGGTCTGAACCGACGCAGGCACCTTGTTGTCGAGCGCCTCGATGGCGAGCCAAGTGTCGCGCAGTCCAAAGGCATCGCGTGCCACAGCATAGGCCCTTGCGATGGCGGCAAAGCCGTGACCGGTCTGTTCGGCCATGCGCCGGATGAAGGTGATGCCGGCCCGGTTGACGATGGAGTTCGTGGTGAAGGTCGCCACGATCTCCCGCCGCAGCCGGTGGTTCATGATGATCTGGTGGAAGGTCTCCTGAAGCGGCACCGGGAAGTAGCGCACGAGATCGCCTTCAAGATCGGGATCGTCGGGCAGGTCGGAATCCAGCAGCGCGGGGTAGAGGTCCATCTTAGCGTAGGCCAACAGGACCGAGAGTTCCGGCCGCGTGAAGCGGCGGCGCTTGGTGGCCCAGTCCGCCAGCTCCTCGTCTTCGGGCAGGCCTTCGATGGTGCGGTCCAGAAGGCCGGCCTGCTCGATGGCCCGCATGAAGTGGGCCTGCTCGTCGGTCCGCGTGACGCCGTGGGTTTCCAGCACGGTCAGCGTCTGGGTCTGGAGGTAATTGTCACGCAACACGAGATCAGAGACCTCGTCGGTCATCTCCTCGAGCAGACGATCGCGCTGCTTGATCGTCATGTCGCCGGCTTCGACGACATCGCCGAGCAGGATCTTGATGTTGACCTCGTGGTCCGAGCAATCGACACCCGCGGAGTTGTCAATGGCATCGGTGTTGATACGGCCGCCCGCGAGCGCGTACTCGATACGCCCGGCCTGGGTGGCGCCGAGATTGCCGCCCTCACCCACGACCTTCGCACCGACCTCCCTGCCGTCGACCCGGAGCCCGTCGTTGGCCCGGTCACCGACTTCGGCATGGCTCTCGTGCCCGGCCTTGAAGTAGGTGCCGATACCGCCGTTCCACAGCAGCTCGACATCGGCCTTCAGCATGGCGTTGATCAGCTCGGTCGGCGTCACGGTCTCTTTCTTGATGCCGAAACAGGACTGGATCTGCGGGGAGAGCGTCAGCGACTTCGCGCTGCGCTCAAAGATCGCGCCGCCCTCGGAGATCAGCGAGGCGTCATAGTCGGTCCAGGAGGACCGCGGCAGCTCCAACATCCGCTTGCGTTCGGCATAACTCGTGGCCGCGTCGGGGTCGGGATCGCAGAAGATGTGGAGATGGTTGAACGCACCCAGCAGGCGGATGTGTTCTGAGAGCAGCATGCCGTTACCAAAGACGTCGCCCATCATGTCGCCGACACCGATGACCGTGAAGTCCTGGCTCTGGATGTCCTTGCCCAGCTCGCGGAAATGACGCTTCACCGCCTCCCACGCGCCCTTGGCCGTGATGCCCATGGCCTTGTGGTCATAGCCGGCCGACCCGCCCGAGGCGAAGGCATCATCGAGCCAGTGACCGTAGTCGCGAGCCACGCCGTTGGCGATGTCCGAGAAGGTCGCCGTGCCCTTGTCGGCCGCGACCACGAGATAGGGATCGTCGCTGTCGTAGCGCACGGCCCGCTCGCGCTGGACGATCTCGCCGCCGACGATGTTGTCGGTGATGTCTAGCATGCCGGCCATGAAGGTCTGGTAGCAGGCGATACCTTCAGCCTGGAACGCCTCGCGCCCGCCCTCTGTCGGCGGCTTCTTGACGACAAACCCACCCTTCGAGCCCACGGGCACGATCACGGCGTTCTTGACCATCTGGGCCTTCACCAGGCCCAGCACCTCGGTGCGGAAGTCCTCGCGCCGGTCCGACCAGCGGATGCCGCCGCGGGCCACAGGCCCACCGCGCAGGTGTACCGCCTCGACGCGCGAGGAGTAGACAAAAATCTCACGCCAGGGCCGGGGCTCCGGCAGGCCTTCGATGGTCGTGGAATCGAACTTGAACGAGACGTAACTCTTGGGCCCGCCGTCTTCGCCGGTCTGGAAGAAGTTGGTACGCAGGCTTGCTTCGATCAGGTTGAGATAACGGCGCAGAATGCGATCCTGGTCGAGCGAGGCGACCTCGTCGAGGGCGGCGGCGATCCGTTCCTGCACGGCCGCACTGCGGCCCTCGACATCGGCACGGTTGTCGGGGTCAAAGCGGATCATGAAAAGCTCGACTAGCAGCCTTGCAATCACGGGATTAGCCGCAAGCGTCTGCTCGACGTAGGTCTGGCTGAACGGCGCGTTGGCCTGGGTCATGTATTTGGCATAGGCGCGCAGCACAACGACCTGACGCCAGTCGAGCCCCGCCAGTACGAGATCGTTGAAGTCGTCGTCCTCGATCTCGCCGGACCAGACCCGCGCGAAGGTCTCGTGGAAGCGCTGGCGCGCTTCACTGACATCGACCTCCCAGTCGAACTCCAGGTTCACATGGAAGTCGTGGATCCAGACGATCTCGCCGTCATCGAGCCTGATCTCGAACGGCGTTTCCTCGATCACCACAAGGCCCATGTGCTCGAGCATCGGCATGATGCTCGACAGCGGCACAGGGTTGCCGCCGTGGTAGATCTTGAAATTCAACATGCCCTCTTCGGCATCGACGCGGCGATAGAGATTCATGTTGATGCCCTCGCCCATCTTCTCCATGCGCTCGATATCGGCCACGGCCAGGCGCGCGCTGAAGGAATCCTTGTAGCTGGCGGGAATGCCCTCGGCGTAACGGTGGTAGAGCACCATGCCCTGGCCTTCGCCGAACTCGTCGATCAGGGCGTCCTGCAGGTCGTCGTTCCAGTCGCGCGAGGCGGCGACCAGCCGGCCCTCGATCGCGCGCACATCAACCTCGGCCGCCGAACCGCCCGGCGTGTGCACGATGAACTGAGCCCGCGCCATCGGCGCATCGGAGATCTGTGTCGTCACATCAACCGAACTGCCGCCCAGCTCTTCGAGCAAGATATGTTCCATGCGTGTGCGCAGGTCCGTCGTGTAACGGTCGCGCGGGACGAACACGAGGCAGGTGACAAACTGGCCGTAGGAATCGCGGCGCATGAAGAGCCGGATGCGCTGGCGGTGCTCCAGGTGAAGGATGCCGTGGGTGATCTCTTCCAGGGTGTCGATGTCGATCTGGAAAAGCTCGTCACGCGGATAGGTGTCGAGGATGTGCTCCAGCGCCTTGGCGTTGTGGCTGCCGTGAGGATAACCCGACCGCTCGATGACGGTGGCGACCTTGCGCCGCAGCAGCGGAATCTGGGCCGGAAGTGCGCTGTACGCGGTCGAGGTCAGCAGGCCCAGGAAACGGCGCTCGCCCACCACGTTGCCGTCGCCGTCGAAGCGGCGCACGCCGATGTAATCCATATAGACCGGGCGGTGCACATCGGACCGGGTCCAGGCCTTGGAGATGATGAAGAGCTCTTTGCGCTCAATATAGCTCGCGAAGTGATCGGGCAGCGCCTCACCGTGGCGCTTGCGGCTTTCCTCGGACACCTCACGCAGAATCCCGAGGTTCTTGTCCACGACGATCTCGGCATAGACCCCGTCGTCGCGCCGGTCGTAGACGTATTCGCGGTGGCCCAGGAAGGTGAAGTGGTTGTTCTGGAGCCATTCGAGGAAATCGAGCCCTTCGGTGAAGTCCTCCTCGGCCACCGGCGGCGGTGACGCGCGGAGCTCGTCGATCTGGGCTTCGAGCTCGGCCATCATCTGATGCCAGTCCTCGACCGACGCGCTCACGCTGCCCAGCACCTCGTTCAGCCGGGCCTCGATCTCATTGTGTCGGTCACCACCGGGCTGCTGGGTGATCTCGACATGGAGCACCGATTCAGCGGCCATGCCGTCGGTCGCCTCATCGCCGGTCGCCAGGGCTTCGACCAGGCCGGTGTCGGAGCGGGTGACATGGATGATCGGGTGCACCAGGTTCAGCACCGGCAGGGCCATGACGTTGAGTGCGGAGACCACGGAATCAACCAGGAACGGCATGTCGTCGTTCACGATCTCGATTGCCGTGTGGGTCGACTGCCAGCCGTCCTGTTCGAGATCGGGGTTGTAGACCCGGATCTTCGGGCCCGCGGATTTGCGCTGCTTCAGGAACTGCCAGAGCGAGGCCACCGCGCCATAGAGGTTCTCGATGGTCTCGTGTTCGACATCCTCGACGATGACATCGGCAAAATACGAACGTGTAAACGAACAGACTCCGCCCGCATCGTCACCGAACCGGACCCTGATCAGGTCCAGAACCTCGCTCACCCGTTTGTCGAGCAGGTCCTGATCACGCCGTCGCATCGCCACATCTCCCTCAGACGTGGCAAAACCCTATGGCGCAATCCGCGGCAGGGCCATGGCCCTGACCTCAAAAAAACCGATGGCAGGGGCCGTTCTTTTGGCATCGTCGTTTCCGCTGGCGGTCCCCGTGCCGCCGTGCAAGATGGCGCCACGTTTACCACCAGCGACGGGTTCGCCGCCCATGCCCTTTTCACTCCTGAAGTTCGGTCTCAGAAAGGACGGCAGGCCGCCCCGTGCACTGCCCACGCCCAGCGCGCTGAAACCCAGCTACGACGTCGTGATCATCGGCGGCGGCGGTCATGGTCTCGCCACGGCCTATTACCTGGCGCGCGACTGGGGTATCACCAATGTCGCGGTGCTGGAGAAGGGCTACATCGGCGGCGGCAACACCGGGCGCAACACCATGGTAATCCGCTCGAACTACCTGACACCCGACGGCGTGCGCTTCTACGACACCTCGTTGCGGCTCTACCGCGATCTGGCCCATGACTTCGATCTGAACCTGATGCTCAGCCAGCGGGCCCAGATCACGCTGGCCCACAACGACAGCCAAATGCGCACCATGCGCTGGCGCGACGAGGTCAGCCATCATTTCGGCATCGCCAGCGATCTGGTCGACCGCGACGAGCTCACGAAACTCGTCCCGTCCATGAACCTCAGCGACGATGTGCGTTTTCCGGTGCACGGCGCGCTGGTCCATCACCCCGGCTCGATCGCCCGCCATGACGCGGTGGCCTGGGGTTACGCCTCGGGCGCCTGGCAGCGCGGCGTGGAGATCCACCAGAACACCACCGTCACCGGCCTCGAGATCGAAGGGGCCAACGGCTCACGCACGGTGACTGGCGTCAGGACGAACCGTGGCACGATCAAGGCAGGCAAGGTGATCCAGTGTGTCGCGGGCATGTCGGGCGAGGTCGCGCGGATGGCGGGTATCAAGCTGCCGATCAAGACCTACCCGCTGCAGGCCGGCGTGACCCAGCCGCTCAAGCGTTTCCTGGACCCGATGATCTCAAGCGCCCAGCACCACGTCTATCTGAGCCAGACCAGCCGCGGCGAAGTGGTGATCGGCGGCGGAAGCGACCCCTACACGCTCTACAGCACCCGCTCGACTCTGGATATGAAGGAAGCCTGGATGGTCGGCACCCTCGAGCTCTTCCCCTTCCTGGCCGAGGTCAAGATGCTGCGCCAGTGGGCCGGCATGACCGACATGACGCCCGACTACAGCCCGATCATGGGCAAGTCCGACGTCGCCAACTACTACCTCGACGCCGGCTGGGGCACCTGGGGCTTCAAGGCCACCCCGGTCTGCGGCAAAACCAACGCCGAGCTCATCGCCAACGACAAAACCCCGGACCTGATCAAGGCGTTCGGTCTGGAGCGATTTAACACGTTCAGCCTGCTGGATGACAAGGCGGCGACGGCGGCGAGTCATTAGAATCAGAAAGAGCCCAACGCGTTGGCACCGGGCTCTTTCGTCAGATCAAACCTGATCGCGTACGGTTACGCAGGCGAGAGGTTGCCGGCGGCGGGCTTGCCGCGCTGCATGTCGATCTCGAAGTTCACCTTGTCGCCTTCCTGGAGGGTCGGCATGCCGGCGGCCTCGACGGCCGTAGCGTGGACGAAGACGTCCTTGCCGCCATCAGCCGGCTGGATGAAGCCGAAGCCTCGAGTGGTGTCGAAAAACTTAACAGTTCCGGTGGCCATGGTTGTGGCTCCCTTTTCTTACAAATCACGCCAACATCGGCGTTGAGCCCGCACGACCATCGCGCAGACCCGGTATCCGAAATTCAGCGTTGTCTTGGAGAGAGAGCCCTTCCGCACACCCGTTGTCGGGGGGAAGGCGCAGGCACAGCAAGCCAGGCGTTCGTTCGAACAGAGCGGCATATGAGGCCTTAAGCCTGTCATTGCAAGGGAAACCTCGCCGGGCAAGGCGGCGCACTTCAGGCCAACAGTCTCGCGGGGATGTCATGTCAGCGGTTGTGGACCGGCTTGGCGGACTCTGAAATCATGGCTGCGGCAACCAGCTTCAGACACCGCCATGCGCTTTCTTCCCCGCCTATCCCACCGTGCGATCCGCAAGGGCAGCCTGACGCTGAGCGCGCCCGGCTTCGGGCCGGAGACCTTCGGCAGTAAGCCCGGCCGGCTGGCGCCTCCCTGCCGACGCGCACGCTGACAATCGTGTCGGCGTCGACCTCGCTCTTCTCGCTGCAGTCGGGCGATCTCCTGCCGGTACCGCTGAACGGATCGGTGGTCGACGTGCCCCTGTTCCTGGCTCACGATCAGGGTACGGCCGCCACGGCGTCGCTGGCCGATGCCGCCGGGATGACCTGGGCCTTCGCCGAGGACGGCCTGCGCTTCGAGCTCGACGGCTTTGTTCTCGAGCCCGCCGATCCCGGCGCGACCATGACCTTCACCACATCGGGAATCGTGCTCAAAGGTTTCGCGTTGATGCCGCTCTGATCCCCTCTTGCTAGTCTGGTCCCGGTCAACAGGAACAGACGGCTATGACATCCTCCAAAGCACGACCCAGGGTTGGTCTCCTGGGCCTGGGCAACATGGGTTCGGCCCTGGCCGACCGACTGATCGCCGGCAGCATGCCGCTGACCCTGTGGAACCGCTTCCCCGACAAGGCCCAGGCCTATCAGGAGAAGGGTGCGGCAGTGGTCAAAGGCGCCCTCGATGCGGCAGTGGTCTGCGACACTCTGCTGGTTTGCCTGCGCGATCACGCCGCGACCCGGGACACGGTGATGACGTGGGCCATGGCCGACGCGCTCAAAGGCAAGACCCTGGTTGAGCTGACGAGCATGACGGCTGCGCACTCCCGGTCCCTCGACGCCTGGGCAGAGAACAGCGGCATCGCCTATCTCGAAGGCCAGATTCAGGATTACCCCGCCACGGTGCGCGCCGGAACGGCGACGCTGATCTGTGCCGGACCGAAGGCCGTGTTTGAGCGTTGTCGCCCGGTTCTGGAAACCCTGACCGAAAGAACAGTGTTCACGTCGGAGGTGATCGACACCGCGCCGACCCTGGTGAACGTCCAGCTCGCCTTTTCCTTCATGGCCTACGCCGGCGTGCTGCACGGTGTCGCCGTGTGCCAGGAGGCCGGTGTACCGGTCGAACGGTTCCTCGAAACCATGGTGCGGGACAACATGACGACGGGGCCGATGGCCGACGATCTCGAGATCATGGGCCGCGCCGCCGACACACGCGCGTTCGACGACGACGTCGGTGCGACCATGGAGATCTGGCAGGCTTCGCTTGAGGAGATCATCCGCGAAGGCCGGGAGACCGGTATCACCACAAGCCATCTCGAAGCCGTCAGCACCCTCATGACCCGCGACCACGCGCTGGGCCACGACGGTCATGATATGGCTGGCCTGATCGACGCGATTCGGCCCGGCACATGAGCGCAAATCACCGGATTCGATAAGGAATCGTCAGAGAATCGGCGAGTCCGGCTGCCAGAGACCGGCCGAATCGTCGATTTCAAGAATCCAGAGGTCCGGGTCGTAGCCTGTCTGACGGTCGAGATAGGTGTCGGCAGCCTCCGCGGTGACGGATTCAGGCCCCAGGGGGCGAGTCCAGGCCAGTTCACCCTCCTCGTTGCGTGTCGGTGACAGGATAATCACCTGATCAGGTTCTCGAATCAGTTTGATGAGGATCATGCCGGCATCGCCGTCGCCCCGCTTGAGAACATAAAGCGGCACGGCGAGACCGTTGCAATGACGGACCTGGGCCTCAACCCAGATGGATGGCTTAAGCCTCTGATTCACAACAGGTTTCTATCCTTCTCGGGAGACTCCTCAAGGCCTCCTCATCGGGCAGCCTATCAAACTGCAGACACAGATGCAGAGCCGATCTGTCGCCTTGGGAGCGTGAGCGGCGCGAAACTGCAGAACACACCACATTCATCTCAGTCTGGATCACAGGGCATGATTGTTTTGAGCGTGTTTTGCTCCCGATGCAAAGCCGCCTACCGGCCAGGAGGTAGCCCAGCATTCCCAGGTCCGGATTGCGATTCCCCAAATCGCTGAGCGGGCTCAAGCGCAACGAGCCCGCCCACAGGGACCACCCGACTTCCCGTTGGCGCATGTGAGCGCATTGTCGACGGCTCTTGTCTCGCAGCACTAAGCCCACTGCGGCTGTCCTCAACAGCCGCAGTGGGCACTGCTCTTCGTGTTCCATGAAGCGGTGACGAACAGCGACCGGCCGCGATCAGGACTGTGGGCCTTGTGAGCCGGTCTTGGGCCGCCCTGCGACGACCAAGACCGAGGCGACCAGGAGCAGCAACACCGATCCGCCGAAGGCTGCGCCATAACCCAGGACGTCCGCAGCCGCGCCGATCAGTCCGGGGCCGAAGGCATATGTGAACTGGCAGATCGCCACAATCACAGCCATGGCGCGAGCAAAGTCGGCGCGAGTGAACTCGACATGGGCGATCAACCCGTAGAGCGTGACCTGATTGCCCACGCCCAGGCCGAACAGCATCCAGCCCGCACCCTGGCCCCAGGGCCCATCGGTCACGATCACCACGGCGAGACCGGCCGCCTGGACCGCGAAGTTCACCGCACCGGCCCGGCGGCGGTCGATTCGGTCGATGATCATCCCGGTCCCGACCCGGCCCGTGACCGCCATGATGCCGGTCAGCGACATGATCAGCGCGACCGTGCCCTCGCTCATATCGATGATCAGAAACCGGAACTGATGGGTCAGCACACCGACCTGCACGAACAGGGCAACGGCAAAGGGCAGCGCAATCGACCAGACCTGCCAGCTCTTGAGCAGAGCGCGTTTGCTGCGCGCTTCGGCAGGCTCCTCCTTTGCTGCGGGATCTGCAGCGCCGCCGTCGGGCGCCAGGCCCATCGCGGCAGGGCTGTGATGGAGCACAAGCCAGGCGAACACGCCCAGGGTGGCCAGCATCAATCCGGTCGTCAGCACAATGGCGGTCACGGGGCCATAGAAGCCGGCCAGCAGAACGATCACCGGTGCGATCACAACACTGCCCATGCTGGCACCGTTGAGTGAAAGCGACACCACGAAACCGCGCCGTTTCTGGAACCAGGGGGCGAGCACGATGTTGACACCGGCGGTGCCGAGAAAAGCCCAGCCCGGTGCCATGACTAGAAAGGCCAGCCACATCTGCCAGGGCTCGGTGAGCAGCGGCATGGCGAGCGGACCGATGGCGATGGCGACCATGCCGATGAGACAGGCGCGTCGATGGCCCAGGCACTTGAACACATCGGCCGAGAACACGACGACACCAGCGCTGACAGCATAAAACACCGTAACCGCAAGCGAGACTTCGGCCAGATCCCAGCCATGCTTTTCGGTCAGCCAGCCGAGATAGATCGCCGAGCCGTAGAAACCGAAACCCCAGGCGAAGAGCGCCATCAGGAACCCGGTCCAGGCGACCCACCAGCCAAAGAAGACCCGGTTGACAGCGGTCATGATGATCGCGAGGCTCGCCAGCGAAGGAGCAGCCGCCCGTCGATGGCAACCAGCCCGACGCCGATCAGGACCATGCCGACAAGCTGTTCGATACTGACGGGTTCGGACAGGAACAGCACACCGAGCACAATGGCGCTGGGCGGCACCAGCAGGGTGACCAGCATGACATTGCTGCCACCGGCCCGCTGGAGGATAGCAAAGAACATGACATAAGCGAGCGAGGTGCAGAGAACACCGATCGCAACCAGCGCGAGCCAGACTGTGGTCGACGGCATCTGCAGTGTCCAGGGCTGGTCGATCAGGGCCGCGGCCGGCAACAGCAGCAGCATCGAACAGCTTGCCTGGCCCGTCGCCGCGCTGATCGGCGGCAGGTGGCGCAGGCGACGGCCCCAGAGCCCCGCCGCGGCATAGGACATCGCCGCACACAGCAGCAGCGCCGCACCCAGAAGCTGGTCTTCCACACGGCCCAGGATCGAGGGGCCGAGCAACACGCCGACGCCGAGAACACCGAGCAGTACACCGACCAGCCGATTGGGCGTGAGCTTTTCGTCGGAGGTCAGGAAGTGGGCGGCGATCACGCCGAAGACCGGGGTGGTTGCGTTTAGCACACCCGCCATGCCTCCGGTGACCCAAACCTGGCCCGTCACGATCAGGCTGAACGGCAGCGCATTGTTAAGCAGACCCATGACCAGCAGGTCACGCCAGGTCGCGCCATCACGCGGCAGCGCGGGCCGAGTGATCAGCACGAGCACCCAGAGCCCCGCAGCACCGAACACCATGCGGGCGGCCACGATCGTGACCGGCAGCAGTTCGGCGAGGGCGACCTCGGCCAGGAAAAAGGATGCGCCCCAAACGATGGAGAGCAGAACCAACAGAACCCAGGCGGTGGTATCAAGAGCGGGGGCACGGGCGGACATGGTGCGGACTATTGCCGGATGCGGTTGCCCTGTCATTCCGCTTCTTGCGCTCGTAGCTCCAGCCGCTAGTGTGCGTCTCTCAAGTTGTCCGACAGGTTCTCCGATGGTGCAGCATCGTCTCCAGCCGCTTCTTTGTCCTGGCTCCATCGCCGTGGTCGGCGCCTCTCCGAAGCAGTCGAGCTTCGGTTGGATGTCCTACAGAGGCATCGTCGACAGCGGCTTTGACGGCGCGCTTCATCTGATCAATCCACGCTACGACAGCATCGACGGCCGGCCCTGCCTGCCAAACCTGGCAGCCATAGGCAAGCCGGTCGATCACGCCATGCTGAATGTGGCCAACGCGCGTCTCGAGGCTGTCTTCGACGACGCCATCGCCGCGGGCATCCCCGCCGTCACAATCTTCGCGTCGGGATATCTTGAGGGCGACACCGATCCGCCGCTGGTCGAACGGCTGCGCCGCAAAGCGCGCGAAACCGGCCTTCTGATCTGTGGCGGCAACGGCTCGGGCTTCGTCAACTACGCCGAAGGCACGCTGGTCAACCTCGCCGGAAACCGCGGCAACCCGGAGGTCGGCAACATCACCCTGATCTCCCAGTCCGGTTCGATCTATGGCGGCCTGATCCAGAACGACGGTCGGCTCAACTTTAACCTGACGGTCTCGTCCGGCCAGGAGATCTCGACCACGGTCGCCGACTACATGGATTACGCGCTCGCGCTCGACTCGACGCGTGCCATCGCGCTCTTCATCGAGACCATACGCGATCCCGAAGGGTTCGCTGCCGCCGCCGACCAGGCCATGGCACAGGGTGTGCCGATCGTGGTGATAAAGGCCGCGCGCACCGAAGAAAGCGTGAAGATGGCGATGAGCCATTCCGGTGCGCTGGCCGGCGACGATGACGCCTACAATGCCTTCTTCGAGCACCACGGCGTGCTGCGTGTCTATGACCTGCCCGAGATGACGGCGACCCTGCAGCTCGCCACCCAGCCTCGCACCATGGCTCCGGGTGGGCTGGTCGCCATCACCGATTCCGGCGGTGAACGCGAACACCTGGCCGACCAGGCGAGCGACGCCGGCGTGACCTTTGCCGAGATCACGCCTGAGACCTCGGCCCGGCTGGCCGAACGGCTGGAGTACGGTCTGGACCCCGTGAACCCGCTCGACGCCTGGGGCACCGGCCATGACTACCAGGGCATCTTCATCGATTGCTGGCATGCCCTGATGGCCGATCCCAACGCAGCAGGGGGCGCCTGGATCGCCGACATGCGCGACGGGGAACAGTTCCGCTTCATCTTTGTCGAAGGTGCCCATGCCACCGCAAAGGCGACCGGCAAACCCATGGCCTTCGTGAACTGCGTGCCCGGCGGCATCGGCCACGAAACCGTTGCCCTGCTGAACGACTACGGCATCCCCTTCATCGACGGCATGGGTGCCGCAATGACCGCCTTTGCCCGCATGATGGCCTGGCGCGACAAGCGCGCCGCGCGCGCGATGGCACCGCCGGACGCCCCTGCCCAAAGCGTCATCGAACGCTGGCGCGAGCGGCTAGCAACGGGGATGGCGCTGGACGAGGCCGAAGGTCTGGCGCTTGCGGCAGACTTCGGGATCGAAACTCCCGCCACAGCGATCGTCGAGACTGCCGAGGAAGCCGTGGCCGCGGCCGAAGCCTGTGCCGGCCCGGTTGTTCTGAAGACCGCAATGCCGGGCATCCAGCACAAGTCGGATGTGGGCGGCGTTGCGGTGAGGCTCGACGGCGTCGAGGCCGTGCGTGCGGCCTATGACGACATGGCGGCACGTCTCGGAGCCCGCTGTCTTGTCGCACCTATGGCGCCGTGTGGCGTGGAGATGGTGTTCGGACTGGTGCGTGACGCCCAGTTCGGTCCCCTGGTGCTGGTCGGCTCCGGCGGCATTCTGGTCGAGGTGTTGAAAGACAGTCTGCTCGCCGTACCGCCCTTTGACGAAGCCCACGCCCTGTCGCTGATCGACCGCCTGAAGGGACGTGCGCTGCTCGACGGTGTACGCGGTGAAGCCTCCGCCGATGTCCCGGCGCTCGCGACCATGCTGGCGCGCTTTTCCGTGCTTGCCGCCGAACTGGGCGATAGCATCGCCGAACTCGATCTCAACCCGGTGATCACCGGGCCCGACGGCGCGGTTGCCGTCGATGCCCTGGTGGTCCCGTCAACCGAAGCGTAACGAGGGAGAAGACCATGGCTGAAGAAGTCACCGTCGAGAGAACCGACAAGGTCGCCAAGGTGACCATCATGCGTGCGGACAAGTTCAACTCCATGAACCCGCCGTTCATGAAGGAGCTGTCCGACACTCTCCGCGATCTCGATGCCGACGACAGCGTCTCGGTGATCATCCTGACCGGCGACGGCAACCACTTCGGCGCGGGCTATGACCTCAAGTACGAATGGGGCAAGCACTACGGACGCGGCCCGATGGGCACACGCAAGATGCTCAAAGACTGCGCCGACTTCGAGTTCGGTCCCTGGGACTGCTCCAAGCCAGTGATCGCCATGGTGCGCGGCTACTGCCTCGCCGGCAGCTGTGAGCTCGCCATGATGTGCTGCATCACCTACGCCTCCGAAGAGGCCATGTTCGGTGAGCCCGAGATCCGCTTCTCGACGGCGCCCCCGGCCGTGATCATGCCCTGGATCATCGGCCTCAAACGCACCCGCGAACTACTCTACACCGGCGACATGATCACTGCCGAAGAGGCACGCCAGTTCGGCATGGTCAACAAGGTCTTCCCCGCCGACAAGCTGGAGGAAGAAACCATGAAGTACGCCAAGCGCGCCTCGGCGATTGCTCTGGAAGGCCTGCAGACGACCAAGGCCGCGATCAATCAGGGTGCCGAAATTGCCGGACTGCGCAGCGCGATCACCTACGGCGTGGAGGTCGGCGGCATTCTCGATGCCCAGGAAACCGAGCAGTACAAGCAGTTCGAAGCGGTCAGACGCGAAAAGGGCCTGAGCGCCGCCATCCGCTGGCGCGAGAGCCAGTTCGACTGACGGAGAGCGCTCAGCCGTCGCCGTCTTCGGCGTAGACGCCCCAGAGGTCGGTCATGGGCATCCAGCCCTTCACACCGTCGATCTCGACGCGGCACCACGCCACGTCGCAGGAGATGAACGACGCCTGCACGCCGGGCTCGGCGCGAAACACCGCATCCGCGCCGAGATCGGGGCTGTCGTAACCGGTGCGGATCGAGGGGCCCGTGATGATGACGCTGCGCGACCCCGACAGCATGATCCGGTGGATCCAGCCCTCCGCGCCGTCGATATCGCGGACATAACGCCAGTCCTCATATTCCTTGAGGATCTCCACCGGCAGGCCCTTGCGCAGATAGGACCAGTTGACTGGATAGTTGGTCCCCGGCCCTGCGCGCATATAGACCTCGTCGGCCTTCAACGACACGAAACGGGGCAGCGGCAGCGTATCCTGGGCCACGGAAGGCAGCGCAAACGCGGCAAACAGCAAAAAGAGAGCGCCATGCACCCCGTGCAGCACCGCGTTGCGTTGTTTCGCGGGATCGTATTTGGTAAAGGTCGCGCTGCCCGCCGTTTGGGGCGATCGTCGCAGTGAGGCAAGAAGCAAACGCATGGCCCGAGCCAAGAAACCTATGGTCATTGTCACCAGAAAGCTGCCCGACGTCATCGAGACACGGATGATGGAACTTTTCGACACCAGGCTCAACGACGACGATCATCCGATGTCGCGCGACGAGCTGGTCGAAGCCGTGAAAACAGCCGATGTGCTGGTCCCCACCCTGACCGACCGCATCGACAAGGGCATCCTGGCCCAGGCCGGTGACGACCTGCGCCTGATTGCGAACTTCGGCACTGGCGTCGACCACATCGAGCTCGTCGCCGCCCGCGAGCGCGGCATCACGGTCACGAACACACCCGGCGTGCTGACCGAAGACACCGCCGACATGACCATGGCGCTGATCCTGGATGTGATCCGGCGGGTCAGTCAGGGCGAGCGGATGATCCGCAGCGGCGAATGGACCGGCTGGAGCCCGACTCACATGCTGGGCAACCGGCTCTGGGGCAAGCGCCTGGGCATCATCGGCATGGGCCGCATCGGTTCGGCCGTCGCGCGCCGGGCCAAGGGCTTCGGTCTTTCAATCCACTATCACAACCGGCGTCAGCTCCCCGAACACAGCGAGCTGGAGCTGGAGGCGACCTATTGGGAGAGCCTCGACCAGATGCTGGCCCGCATGGACATCATCTCGGTCAACTGCCCGCACACGCCCGGCACCTTCCATCTGCTGTCGGCGCGACGCCTGAAGCTGCTGAAGAACACCGCCGTGATCGTGAACACGTCACGCGGCGAGGTGATCGACGAACAGGCTCTGACCCGGATGCTGAAAGCCGGCGAGATCGCCGGGGCCGGCCTCGATGTCTTCGAACACGAGCCCGCCGTGAACCCGAAGCTGCTCGCCCTGGGCAATGTCACCCTGCTACCCCACATGGGCTCGGCCACGATCGAAGGCCGGATCGACATGGGCGAGAAGGTCATCATCAACATCAAGATCTACGCCGACGGCCACAAGCCGCCCGACCGGGTGATCGATACGCTTCTTTAGCCTCAGCGCGCGAACGCACCCTCGCCGCGCATCGCGTCGGCGATCTGCTTATGGAAGTGCAGCGTGCCGGCATCCCAGTAGGGTGAGAAGCGGCCGCCGTCGTAGGCGTCACAGGTGCGCCCTTCCTGCAGCCTGCGGCAGATACCGGAGTCCTCGGCATTGAGTTGGGCCCAGTCGCTGATCACGGCATCCCGGCCGTCGCGATGCTGTTCGTCACCCACGGCCTCATCCATAAAGTAGAACCAGACATGCATGATGGTCTTGTCGACGCCGACAGGCTCGTAGCAGAACATGTTGGCGTAGCTCGGGAAGATTGCCATCGTCGCGTTGGGGAAGAGGTTGCAGAACGGTGACACGTCCCGAATCTCGGGCGAGAGATCGGGGAACTCCGGCATGACGGGCGCATCGGGATCGACCGTCAGGCCCAGACCTTCGGACCCGATGACAAACTCATTGAACATGTGAACGCCGCCCGGCCGCATGCCGGTGCGCTTGTAGACGTCCTGAGCGTCATGCAGGTCGGGATGGACCATGAAGACATGGTAGTTGTCGCAGAAGTTCTCCACCACCAGCTTCCAGTTCGCGTGGAACTCGAACGGCTGGTAGTGCGCCAGGCGCAGCGCGCTGAAGTCCCAGTCACCGTACTCCGTGAACGCTGGCGCCATGTAATCTTCGAAAGCCGGTGCCCGACCATCGATGTTGACGAAGATCCAGTCGTGCCAGGTAGCCGAGCGAACCTCGAACAGGCAATCACGTTCGGCCTTGCTGCCCTCGCGGTCGTGATCCCGGGGGCCGTGGTAGTGCGGCCGGCCGCGCAGGCTGCCATCGAGCCCGAAGGCCCAGCCGTGGTACGGGCAGGTCAGGGCAGCGGCCTTATCCTGATCCTCGATCACCAGCCGCGCGCCGCGATGCGGGCAGACATTAAAGAACACACGGGTCTCACCGTTGCGGTCGGTGGTCATGACGAGCTGACGGCCGGCGACCTCGATACACTTGACTGCACCGGGTTCGGCGACATCGCTCTTCGGGCCGGCAAACATCCAGCTTCGGGCGAAGACGGTCTTGTTTTCGAGCTCCAGGAAGGCCGGATCGGTGAAGGCTTCGTTCGGCAGACCTTTGGCTTCGGCGGTCGACGCATCCATGCTGTCAAGGACGGTATCGCTGACCGCCTCGTGCAGCCCATCGGGCCAGAGCATCTGTACAACGTTCATCACCCATCTCCATCCGTCAACGGCTGTTGAAAAACCGTACAACCAACCGGCAGAATTAGGAAGGGCATGGCGTTGCCGGACGCGAACTGTATGATCCTCACTTGGACACAGCATGGTGCTGAGTCCTCCGCATCGAGCCCTCGGGGCATGAGCGTCATCCGCCGACTGACGACGATCTTCTACGCCGACGTCCCCGGCTACAGACGTCTGACCGGGGTCGACGAAGTTGGCACCCATCAACGCGTTATGGCGATGCTCGACGATGTGACCGCACGGATAAGTGCGGCTGGTGGGACCTTTATGCGCTATGCGGGCGGCGCAGTCTTGGCAACCTTTCCCAGTGTTGTTATGGCCGTTGATATCGCTGCCGAAATCCAGAATGCGCTGGCCGACGGGAACGCCGCGCGTGTTCCCGATGATCGAGTCTCGATCCGCATCGGGATCAACCTGGGCGACGTCATCAAGGATCGTGGAGAAGTCTACGGCGATGGCGTGAACCTTGCTGCACGCCTCGAAGCGGCTGCGACTCCCGGAGGCGTCTACCTGTCAGCAGCAGCCGATGACCGGGTTGCGGGAAAGGCAATGGTCACCTTCACCGACGGAGGCGAGCAAGAACTCAAAAACATCGAGCGGCCGGTTCGAATCTTCCACTGGGCCCCTAGTGAGCAGCTTCCGGACATGGCTCACTCAGCGCCAGCCCTGCCGGACAAGCCCTCAATCGCGATCCTGGCGTTCAACAACATGTCGGGCGACCCCGAGCAGGAGTACTTCGCCGATGGTGTCACCGAAGACATCATCACCGAACTCTCGAAGTACCGCTCGATCTTCGTCATCGCCCGTAATTCGAGCTTTGCCTACAAGGGTCATGCGGTCGACATCAAGCAGATCGGCCAGGAACTGGGCGTCCGGCACGTACTCGAGGGCTCGGTCCGCAAGAGCGCACAGCGGGTCCGGGTCACGGCACAGCTGATCGAAGCGGCGAACGGCAACCATCTCTTGGCGGAACGCTACGACCGCACGCTGGTTGATGTCTTCGAGCTTCAGGACGAAATCACCGAAACCATCGTGGCTACCATTCAGCCGGAGCCGGAGGTTGCCGAACGCGAGCGGGCCCGGCGCAAGTCGCCTGAAAATCTCACCGCGTGGGATCACTACCAGTGCGGCATGTGGCACAGCTACCGCGCCAAACCGGACGACACGGCGCTGGCAGAGAGCTGTTTCCACGACGCCCTGGCGGTCGATGACCGCTACGCCACTGCGCACGCAGGATTGGGCTACTGCGCGTTTCAGCGCACGCTCTACTATGCCGAGAACGAAAGTCTTGATGATCGTGCCACACTCCTCGATCGCGCCATTTCTCACGTCAGAACCGCAGTCGAGATCGATGACCGTGATCCGTTCGGACAGTTTGTCCTGGGCCGGCTCTACGCACTTCGAGGTGACTTCGATGTGGCAGAGGAACGCCTCCGCCGGGCCATTGAGCTCAATCCCAACTTCGCACTGGCCTATCACGGCCTCGGCTACACCCTGACGTTGAGCGGCCGGGAGGAGGAAGCGGCCAGCTTGTTCGAGCGAGCCCCGCGGTTCAGTCCCGCCGATCAGTATCACTGGGGCATCTACTCAATGGCGTCGTTCAACCAGGTACCTCTGGGCAACCATGAGGCCGCAGTCGAATACGCCCGCAAGGGCGTGCGTGACATGCCCAATATCTTCTGGGCGCGCGTTCACCTGATATCGGCGTTGAGCAAACTTGGGCGAGATGACGAGGCACGGCGTGCGGCCGACGAAATCCTGAAGGTGCTGCGCGAGTTCACGACGGCCATGATCGACAGAGCAATCGTGATCAAGAACCCCGAGGTCCGGGAACGCTACCTTGCCAGCCTTCACAAGGCCGTGCTGCCGGCATGAGCCGCGCCACATGTAGTCAGGCGACCGGGCCATCAAAGCTGCAGCGGGCTCTGTGCAGCCTCGCTCCGTTGTGGCACCATCGCGTTCCTTCGCCGGAGGCAGACCATGAATCGGCCCGATAGCACCGCACCAGGACCCTTTGTCCCGCCGCTGCAGCTGACCGCGGGTGCGCCGCCGCCCGTCGCAGCCCACGGCGGCCTGTCCTACATGTCGTTTGATCGGGATGGCGATGCAGGCACCGCCGAGGCGATCAGGGACGCGATGGCCCAGATGGCCAAAGGCAAGGTCCAGGCCTTTGTTGAGAAGCTGGAGGCCGCACCGCCCGGCCCGGTCGAGACGCAATGGGGGCCTGGCTTTCGCAGCGCTGAGGAGTGCATCGCGCATATCCGAAACACCGGCATCACCGCACCGGAAGGCGGTGTGGTCGTACCGTTGCGCTACACGGTACTGGAGGAACCCAGCTACGTCGCGGTGTCGTCGAACGCCGTGTGGCGTGATCCCGCCCGCACAGAAGAACAGGAGGCCTTGCGCAAGAGCGAAGAACTCCTGAGCAAGCGTACGCTCTATTTCCCCCAGGTCCTGCGCGACGCCCGGCGTATCGGCGAGTACTACCCCGGCCTGTCACCGGAGAGCCCGGAGTGCATGGACCGTCTGGGCGTGGCCCTGGCGCATTGCGAGTCGGCCTGCCGCAACTTCTATGATCACGAGGAGGTCGAGGCTGTCTTCTATCCGGAGATGGAGCGGCTCCTGCTCGACTTCTTCCCCGGCGCCACCGATGCGCTGGTCTACAACCACGACCTCTTCAACAAGGATTTCGAGGGCGACCCGTCCGAAGACCAGGACGCCAAGAACCCCGGGGTGAACACGAACTATGTGAATCTCGTCCACAACGATCTCAACGACAACTCGGGCCGGGTTCGCTGCCGCGAGCTCTTGATCCGGAACCTCCGGAATTTCGGACGGACCCAGCATTACACCGAGGCCGAGGCAGACGCGAAGATGAGCCGCCGGTTCATGTCGATCAATCTCGCCAAGCCGATGGAGACCGTCCAGCAATGGCCCTTCGTGCTGGCCGCCTGGCCGTCCTTTGCCGATCAGCCCTACATCACGAACTACCGCATCTATGACGATCGGGTCGGCGAGACCACACGCTTTGCCTACCGACCCGAGCACGAGTGGTACTGGCTTCCGCAGCAGGGCCCGGCCGAGGTATCGATGCTGAAGTGTTACGATTCGGTCACCGACGGCTCGGTGTCACGCTGGTCGTTCCACAGCGCCTGCCAGGACCCCACGGCACCGGCCGGCGTGCCCAACCGCCAGAACATCGTCGTCCGGTCCTTTGTATTCTTCTGACCCATTCGACCCAGCAACAGGAATCAAACCATGAGTGACACCAAGGATATGACCGGCGGTTGCATGTGCGGCGCCGTCCGCTTCGTAGCCTCCGGCGCGCCCTTCGATGTGACCCACTGCCATTGCCACAGCTGCCGCAAGCACAACGGTGCCGCTGTGGTCACCCTGGCGGGCTACAAGGCATCCGATGTCGCGTTCAGCGGCACCGAACGGAAATTCTACGAGTCCTCCCCCGGCGTGAAGCGCGCCTTCTGCGGCGACTGCGGCGCACCGCTGACCTGGGAAGGCGACGGCGGCGAGCTGGGTGCGATCATCGAGTTCCACATCAGCACCCTCGACCACCCCGAAGATCTGAAGCCCACGGCCCATGCCTTCGAGGTCGAACGGCTGCCCTGGATGGAGGTCGCCGACGATCTGCCGCGCTACGAAGGCTTCCCCGGTGTGGGAACGCCCTTGCGCCATGGCCCTGTCGACACGTAAGGGGGTAGTTCCTGAAGCTTTGGCAGTTCTGGTGACGATCAATTCCACAGGTTCCCCGGTGGAGCAGCGGCTCAAGACGGCAGTTGCCTCGTGACTGTCCCCCGTCGCCTTGTCGCCATCTTCTACGCCGACGTCGCGGGCTACAGCCGCCTGACAGGTGCCGACGATGTGGGAACGCACCAGCGTATCATGGCGATGCTGGATGATGTGACCGCTCGGATCGGCGCAGCAGGCGGCACCGTGCTGCGCTACGCCGGTGACGCTGTTCTGGCGACCTTTCCCAGCGTCGTGCTAGCGGTCGATGCCGCCGCTGCGGTCCAGGGTGGTCTTGCCAAGGACAACGCCGACATACCTGAAGGCGAACGTATCAACATCCGGATCGGTATCAATCTGGGCGATGTGATCGAGGACCGTGGCGAGTTCTATGGGGATGGCGTGAATCTGGCTGCGCGGCTGGAAGCCGCAGCGGAGCCGGGTGGCATCCGTCTTTCAGCCGCGGCGCATGACCAAATCATGGGCAAGGCGTCCGTTACGTTCATCGATGGTGACAAACAGGACTTCAATAATATCGACAGGCCTGTTGGCATCTTCCATTGGACGCCGGGAACTCTAGCAGAGGGCACCGCAGGCGACTGACGCACCGCCACGCCGCAAAACAAACCCTCGATTGCTGTCCCGGCGCTCAACAACATGTCGGGCGATCCCGAACAGGAGTACTTCTCCGACGGCATCACAGAAGACATCATCACTGAGCTCAGTCGCTTCCGGGAGCTCCAGGTGGTTGCGCGCAACTCGAGCTTCGCCTTCAAGGGCGAGGCCGTCGACATCAAGGAGGTCGGCCAGAAACTCGGCTCGGACTACGTCGTCGAGGGCAGCGTCAGAAAGGCCGGAAACCGGGTCCGCGTCGCCCTGCAGCTGATCGATGCGGCGGACGGCAATCACATCTAGGTCGAACGCTACGACCGCGATATCGACGATATCTTCGAGGTTCAGGACGAGATCAGCCGCACCAACGTCGGAGCCTTGGCACAGCGCCTGCGCGGCGCTCTGGTCGAGGGCACCTATCACAAGCCGAGCCATAACCTGACGGCCTACGACCACTACCTGCGCGGCCGCTGGCTTATGGAGAACACCGCGACCCCCGGCCAGCCCGAGGCCTTCGAGTGGCTGGAGAAGGCGATCGCGATCGATCCGCGCTGCGCCCACGCCTATGCCAGCATCGGTTGGGAGCTGGCCTACATGCACTTCAACTTCCAACCCTGGACCGACGATCTTCGCCGGCGCGCCCGCGACCATCTTGAAAAGGCACTGGAGTTCGGCGACGGCGACACCACGATGCAAAGCATGGCGGCCGACGCCTATGCCTGCCTGGGCGACAATGAGCAGGCGATCAACCAGGGCAAGCGCGCCATCACGCTCAACCCCAACGACGTCCAGGCCATTTTCGGCGACGGCCTCGCGCTGGCTTACGGCGGCCGTCCCGACGAGGCCATCACGCTCCTGATGCGGGCCCATGAGCTCGATCCGCAGGCGCCGGGCTTCATGATGGAGAACGTCGCCGAATGCCACTACATGCTGGGCAACTAGCGGGCGGCCATCGAGATCTAACAAGCAGTAGCGCACCATGCCGCCCCATGGTCACGCCAACCTCGCCGCCTACTACGCCCAGCTCGGAGAGACCGATCAGGTTGCCGCCGCCGTCGCCGACTTCGAACGCGCAAGGCAGGCGTGCCGGACTGAACGGTCGCGCCGTCAGGCCGCCGTCTTGGCCTCGAAGCGGTCGGGATACTCGTTGACCAGATGGCGGGCGTAACTCACCGCCGGGCCACCTGACGGCGCGACGACGTCGGTCTCGAAGTCCGGCTCGACAAACAGACCCACCGAGCAGCGGTCGAACCCCTGACTCAGGACACGATGCCGGGTGGCGTCCAGGCGCCCGCCAGTCAGCCCATGCATCAGGTCGCCCATGTGGATCGAGAGCACATCGGCCCGTGCTTCCACCTCTCGCCAGACACTGTCGCGTCCCTGCATCTGCAGCCCGCCCCTGTGGTCCTGCCAGAGCACCGACATCAGGCCCGTGTCGATATGGGCACTTCCAACCAGGCGGCGGCCGTCGCCGATCTCATCGGGGGGCAAACCGTCTTCGGCGATCACTTCGAAGCCCTCAGGCATGGGGGCATAGTGCAACAACCGCAGGGTCCCGTTGCAGCTGCCTGCCGCCGCGATCACCGTCTCATCCCCGAGGCCCAGACCGCGCGCGGCTGCCGCCATCACGGCCACACCGATCGCGCGTTCCTCGCGAAACAGCGAAAGCAGCTTCGTCCGCCATCCCACGACGGGCTCCCTGTCCGGCCAGACATTGTCCTCGCGGAAAGACTCCGCACCCGGCACGTCGGGCGATGTCATTGCAGGTTCAGGCCCGATATCGAAGATCTCGTGGTGCGAAAAATGAGGTTCGTCGGGCAGGGGATAATAGCCGCGATAGATGTTGGGATGGGTCGCACGGTCACTCTGTGTGGCACAGGCCATTTTGTCTTCCTGCCTAAGGTCGAAGAACCGCAGGATTTCGGAGATGCGGGTGTCATGGCCGTCGCAGCCCGGAAATCCAGTGGCGACAAAGCTGGCTTCGCTCTCCAGAACCTCCGCGATCCTTCGATCAAGGGCGGGTTCCGCGCCACCCGCAAAGAGCGGCGCGATGTCGAGCTCGGTCGTAGTGGGAATGGTCAACGTCATCGCTACCGTCTCACTCCGCGACAGCGTCGCCCATGACATCGGCGTAGTGGTCGAGACCGGCAAAATCATGCTTCATGTGATCGGCGTAGGTGATCGGCGGCGCCCCGGAATCATGACTGATAACGGCCGTGAACATCGGCTCCAGGAACATACCCATGGAGCAACGATCGCGTCCCGTGCCGATGACCCGGTGCGGCGTCCCTTTCAGGCGTCCCTCCGTCATCTTTTCGAGCGCCTGACCGCAATGGATTGACAACGCCCCGGGCCGTGCAGGAACCTCGCGCCACCGGCCGTCATCACCTTCGTACTGCAAGCCGCCGACATCGTCCTGCCAGAGCAGCGACAGCGCGCAGGCATCGACATGGCTTCGTGTGATGATCCTTCGACCCATTCCGTCGACCACTTCGGGCAGTTCTTCGCCGGTCGCCGCAACAAAGTCATCGGGGACAGGCGGGTAATGCAAGATGCGCAGGGTTCCGTTGTCGTCGTCGAAAGCCGCCATGAAGGTGTCGACATCAAGCGCCAGAGACCGTGCGAGAGCCGCCATCACCGCCACGACGATCTCGCGTAGTTCGGCAAGAAGCGCGAGAGCCTCATCAGCCCAACCCGGCTTCGGCGCGGGATCCGGCCATTGGTTCATCTCCTCCAGGAAAACCTTCACAGGGTGGCCATCCGGTGCCTGTGAGGGCATAGCGGGTCCGTAGTCGAAGATCTCGTTGTGTGCCCAGCCCCGACTACGCGGAAGCGGGAAGAAGCCGCGATAACAATGGCTGGCCTCGGGTCGGAAACGACGTGTGGCGAGCGCCATGCGCTGGTCTTCCGGTAGATCAAAGAAGGTCAGCAAGCGACCGATCCGCGCGTCGAGTTCGTCGCTGCGGGGAAAGCCTGTTGTGATGAAACCGTTGCACCGTTTCATGGCAGAAAGCACGGCCCGGTCGGTCTCGATGCCAGCGCCGGATGATCCGGCCTGAAACAACGCAGCGATATCAACGGTGGCGATGCCTTCGAGGCGCTCGCTCATGTCCGAATCTCCGGCTCCGCGGAAGGGCGGTCGGACAAGGCGCAAACAACCATCCGACTCGCCTCCTGGGGGGGTAAAAGATGGTCCTTGTTCGCGAGACGCCGTGTACCAGACGACGCGGTAACCATGAAAGAGATGGTCACGCCGGTCAAGAAGACAGCAAGGGCCAGTCGGCTAAAGGCTGACGATCTGTCCGTCGCCCACAGTCTGATAGAAGGTGACCAGACCGGTGACCTCGACACCGAGATCGTCGCGCAACGCATCTTCGGCGACATCCAGGCCCTTGAGCCCGGCCTCGCAGACCATCATGCCGACGTCGAGCGCCGTGCAGGCCTGGAGCAGGGTCTCCATGTCGGCCACACCCCGGCCCTTGAGGTCGTCGTCGCGGTCCGAACCCGCCAACCTGCGCCAGCCTTCCCCGGACTCCAGTAGCGGCACGGCATCCATGGTGACAAACACGGTGACCGGACGGTCGATGGCGGCAGCCGCCGATGCCATCATCAGCGCGTAGTGCACACGGGTGTAGTCGCCCGAGAGCACGACAAGCCCGAGCGGCGTGGCAACGGTCACGACTGGCTCTTCTTCGCGTGGGCGGCGTGGCCGCTGAGGTGGGTGATCGTGGCCTGGCTGCCGCACAGCGCACAGTCGGTATCCTTGCCGTAGCCGACACGACGGAACTCGGTGCCCAGGGCGTCATAGATCACCAGCGTGCCGACCAGGCTTTCGCCGATCCCGAGGATTTCCTTGAGCACCTCGGCGGTCTGCAAGGTGCCCATAACACCCGCGATCGCGCCGAAAATCCCGGCCTCGGAACACGACGGCACCAGCCCTTCGGGCGGCATCTCCGGGAACAGGCAGCGGTAGCAGGGATTATTATCACCCTCATGGGCCTTGAAGGTCGTGAGCTGGCCGTCGAACCGCATCATCGCGGCGCTGACCAGGGGCTTGCCTGCCATAAAGCAGGCGTCGTTGATCAGATAGCGGGTCGGGAAGTTGTCGGTGCCATCACACACGAGGTCATAGCCGGAGATGATCTCCAGCGCGTTGTGATACTCCAGCCGCTCCTGATGACAGATGATCTCGACGCCGGGATTGAGCGCCTTGACCATGGTCTCCGCACTGGCGGTCTTCTCCACACCGACCCTGTCTGTGGTGTGCGCGATCTGGCGCTGCAGATTCGACAGCTCGACCCGGTCGTTGTCGACCACACCCAGGGTGCCGACACCGGCGGCGGCCAGATACATCAGCAGCGGTGCTCCGAGTCCACCGGCACCGACGATGAGCACCCTGGCGTTGAGCAGCTTGACCTGCCCCTCCCCGCCGACCTCGGGCATGACGATATGCCGGGCATAACGGTTAAGCTGGTCTTCGGTGAAATCAGTGATCTCCATAGCGTCTAAGGTGGGCGGGCACGGCGGCCTTGGCAACCCCGGGGACTAACGCTCGCCCGGCGGAATATCCTTCACCAACGCCGCAAAGGCGGCGATGTCCACTTTGTCATAGCTCAGATGGACACGTTCGGTGAACGCGGGCTGGTGCTGCAACTACGCGCCATCGCGCCGGGCTTTTTTAGGCCGGATCTGTCGCGGCACAAATCCGCCGCCGCAGTTGAGACAGACATTGTGGAGGTGATTCTCCACACAGTCCGCGCAGAACGTGCACTCGTAGGTGCAGATGCGGGCATCCGGCGCATCAGGTGGCAGGTCCTTGTCTCAGAACTCACAGTTGGGGCGCAGATCGAGCATGGGTTTGTCTTAGTTTGTGCCGGTCGAACCGTGGCCACCGGTACCACGCTCGGTTTCGTCGAGCCAGTCGACCTCGGCCAACGCCACCTGGGCGACGGGTGCCACCACCATCTGTGCGATCCGCTCGCCACGACGGACCGTGAACGATACCTGGCCATGGTTGATCAGCAGCACCTTCACCTCGCCCCGATAGTCGGCATCGACCGTACCGGGACTGTTCAGCACAGTGATGGCGTGTTTAGCGGCAAGGCCGGAGCGCGGCCGGATTTGTGCTTCGAACCCGTCGGGCAACGCGATCGCCAGACCGGTCGGGACCATGGTGTAACGGCCAGGTTCGAGGACGACGTCGTCCTCCAGGGCGGCACGCAGGTCCATGCCGGCCGAGCCCGGCGTGGCATAGGACGGAAGCTCCAGCCCCTCACCGTGAGCCAGGCGTTGAACACGAACCCGGACGCTCATGCGGCGAGATGGTCCGCAATGGTGTGGGCCAGACGTTCGGCGACCTGCTTCTTGGAGGCACGCGGCCAATCCTCGATACCCGCAGCGGTGACGAGATGAACCGTGTTGTCATCACCCCCGAAGGTCCCGGTGCCTTCGGAAACATCGTTGGCGACGATCCAGTCGCAGCCCTTCCTGGCCAGCTTGTCTGCGGCATAGGCCGCGATATCGCCAGTTTCTGCGGCAAAGCCGACGACAAGCTGCGGACGGCGGTCGTTGCGCGCCGAGAGCGTCGCCAGAATGTCGGGATTTTCGGCAAACGCGAGACTGGGAAGACCGCCCTCACCCTTCTTGATCTTGCTCGCCGCCGCCTGTGCCACACGCCAGTCGGCCACAGCTGCAGCACAAACCGCGACATCGGCTGGCAGCGCGCTCTCGCAGGCCGCCAGCATGTCCCGCGCCGTCTCGACACGCACGACGTCGACTCCGGCGGGATCGTCGAGCGCTACGGGGCCGGAGACCAGGGTCACGCGGGCACCGAGCCGGGCGCAGGCTGCCGCGATGGCATGGCCCTGCTTGCCGGAGCTGCGGTTGGCGATGTAGCGCACGGTATCGATCGGCTCATGGGTCGGCCCGCTGGTCACCAGCGCATGACGTCCGGCGAGCGGACGATCCGCCGCCCCGGCGAGCCGCGCTTCAATGGCCGCCACAATATCAGCGGGCTGGCTCATCCGGCCGGAGCCGACCTCGCCACACGCGAGATCACCGGCTTCGGGACCGATCATGGCGACACCGTCTGCCAGCAGTTGCGATGCGTTGCGCCGGGTCGCGGCGTGATCCCACATCATGGTGTTCATGGCAGGTGCGATCAGCACCGGCTTGTCGGTCGCCAGAAGCACGGTGGTGGCGAGATCGTCGGCGAGGCCGGCAGCCATGCGCGCCATCAGATCGGCCGTTGCGGGTGCGACGACCACGAGATCGGCCTCACGGCTAAGCCGGATGTGACCCATCTCGGCTTCATCGGTGAGCGAAAAGAGTTCGGTAAAGACCTTGTCGCCGGACAGCGCCGCTGCAGACAGCGGGGTGATGAACTGTTGTGCGCCCGAGGTCATGACGCAGCGCACGGCCGCACCCCTGCCCTGCAGCAGGCGAATCAGTTCGAGTGACTTGTAGGCAGCGATCCCGCCGCCAATGACCAGAAGAATGCGTTTGCCGTCGAGCATCGGTCCGATTCCGTTGTGCAGTGCACAATATAGGCGATCCCGCGCCGTCTTGCACCGTCCGCGCATCAGTGCCCTGAAACGCAGAGAGGCGGGTCAGTCGTGCCCCCCCTCCAGTCAGGTGTTCCTTTGCCGCCACTCAGGCTATATCGAACCGGTCGAGGTTCATCACCTTAGTCCAGGCCGCGACGAAGTCGTCGACGAACTTCGCTTAGGCATCGCTTTCGGCATAGACCTCGGCCAGCGCACGAAGCTGGGAGTTCGAACCGAACACCAGGTCCACAGCCGTGGCGGTTCTCACCACATTACCCGACGTATCACGGCCTTCGTAGATACCATCGTCGTCGGTCGACTTGCTCCAGGTCGTCCTCATATCGAGCAGGTTGACGAAGAAGTCGTTGGTCAGCAGGCCGGGCATGGCGCTGAACACGCCATGTTGCGTGCCGCAATGGTTGGTTCCCAGAACGCGAAGCCCGCCGACCAGAACCGTCATCTCCGTCGCTGACAGGATCAGAAGCTGGGCACGGTCGACCAGCAGTTCCTGCGGCGATCGGCGACTTCCGGGCGCGAGGTAGTTGCGGAAGCCGTCTGCCCGGGGCTCCAGGTGCGCGATCGAGGCGATCTCTGTTTGCTCGGCCGTCGCATCCGCGCGGCCGGGCGTGAACGGCACCTTGACCGCATGGCCGGCCTTGCGTGCGGCTTCTTCCACCGCCTCACATCCACCCAGCACGATCACGTCGGCCAGCGAGACCTTCTTGTCGCCGCCGGACACCCGGTTGAAATCGGCACGGAGAGTTTCGAGAACGGCCAGAACGTCGGCGAGACCGTGCTTTATGACGAACCGTTCTGGATCGCGATGCCCAACGGCCATACCCTGACCGACCAGGAGGTAATCGATGTGACGCAGATCGAACCCGGTGATCTGCTTCTGCTTTCGGACGGTCATTGCCTGCGGGACCAGATCTATGACGCCTGCAAGATCGATCGCGCCCGCCACAGACCTCAGGCCGGCCCACGAATCCAGAAGACGAGCCTTTCGACCATCTTCGCCCTGGTCGGGGCTGGCGAAGGCATCACCCTTGTGCCGGCGATGAGCCTGGCGGCGGAATGGATCACCGATTCCGGCATCGCCGTGCGCCCTGAAGAGAGCGGCACCGCCGGACGGACGATCCGGCTGACCTATCGGAGCGGGTATCCGCGCATGGCACTCGTCGAAAAGTTGGCCGACATCATCGCCGCCAGCCTGCCCAACACGGTGCACCCGGTGCGGCGCTGAACGCCTGCGTCAGGAGAACACCGCGATCAGGGCCAAAAGAAGCGCCAGGCCGGTGGCTGGCCAGAGCCAGCGTACGGCACGAGCGCGGGATTCGACCTGCCGGCGGGCGAGGTCATCCAGCGTATCGGCATGGAGTCGGAAGCCCGATGCCGCGGTCTCGTCGATGATGTCCTCAACCTTGGCAGCAAGCTCGGGCAGCTGTCGCAGGATCTCGACGCTCCTTTCAGCAGCATCAAGCGCGCGGGCGGGGGCCGAGAGGTTGCGCAGAGCCCAGTCTTCGATCAGCGGCTGCGACAGCGCCCACATGTTGAGCTGGGGCGCCAGCGCGCGGCCGATGCCTTCGGTCAGCACCATGGTCTTCTGCAGCAACAGCAACTGGGGCTGGGTCGGCATGCCGAATTGTTCGGTTACACGGAAGAGCTGGGCCAGGAGCCGCGCGATGGAGATCTCGGTCAGCGGACGGCCCAGGATCGGTTCGCCGATCGACCGGCAGGCCTGGGTGAACAGCTCACGCGGCTGGTCGCGGGGCACATAGCCCGCCTCGAAATGGACATCGGCGACACGGCGGTAGTCACGGGTCAGAAAGCCCAGAAGCATTTCGGCCAGGGTTAGGCGCGTCGCCCGGTCGAGCCGTCCCATAATGCCGAAGTCGACCGCCACAATCGCGCCGTCGGCATCGACGAACAGATTGCCGGGATGGAGATCCGCATGGAAGAAACCGTCGCGGAACACCTGATTGAAGAAGGCACGTGCGGCCTGGGCCACCAGCGCGTCAGGGTCATGTCCTGCATCGATCAGGGCCTCGCGCTCGTCGATTGTGATGCCCCGGACACGCTCGACGGTCATGACCTGCTCACCGGTCCGCTGCCAATCGACCTCGGGCACGCGGAACCCGGGGTCATCGGCCATGTTTTCGGCGAGCTCCGCCGCGGCAGCCGCCTCCAGCCGCAGATCGAGTTCAACCGCGACCCAGTCCTTGATGTTCTGGACGACCTCGACCGGCTTCAGGCGCCGCAGCGACGGGCGGGCCGATTCGATGATCGAGGCCAGCCATTCGGCCAAGTCCATGTCCCGCTCAACGATCTCGGCAATGCCCGGCCGCAGCACCTTCACCGCGACCTCGCGTCCTTCGCTGGTGACCGCAAAATGCACCTGGGCGATCGAGGCGGCCGCGACGGGCACATCTTCGAAGCTTTCGAACAGGTCGCCGACCGGCTGCCCGAGCTCACGCTCGACCGCGGCCCGAGCTTCATCACCGGGGAACGGCGGAAGGTGGTCCTGCAGGTTGGCGAGATTCTCGGCGATCTCCTCGCCGACCACATCGGGCCGGACAGACAAGAGCTGGCCGACCTTTACGAAGCTGGGACCGAGTTCCTGTAGCGCGCGGGCCAGTCGTTCGCCGGGCCTGCCGGAGGCATCACGCGCCGAGACTACCTTGGCAGCCCAGACAACAGGCGGTGCAACACCGGCCAGTTGCAAAGGGAAGAGCGCGTCGTAACGCGCCAGCGTGCGTGCGATGACAAACAGACGTCCGAGATTGCGTGTGGTCTGCAGCACCGTGGTCATGACAAGCCGGAACCTGGGCTCACAGGCGCCAGGCCGTGGTCAGCGCCGCGATGCCGCCGGAGAGATTGCGCGTGGCGACATGGACCATGCCCGCCTCACCCACCATGGCGGCAAACCGCTCCTGCTGCGGGAACCGGCGGATGCTCTCGACCAGATACTGGTAGGACTCGCGGTCGCCAGTGACCAGCTCACCCAGGCGTGGCAACACCGAATCGGAGTACCGCTCGTAGACCTCGGCCAACTGCGGCAGCACCACATGGCCGAACTCGAGACAGGAGAAGCGACCACCGGGGCGCAACACCCTGCGGGCTTCGGTGAGGGCAGTATCGAGATGGGTGACGTTGCGGATGCCGAAGGCAATCGTATAGGCGTCGACCGAGCTAGAGGGCAGCGGAAGGGCCTCGGCGTCCCCGCAGGTCCAGGTCAGACCGTCAGTCAGAGCGCGGTCGTAGGCCCGATCACGGCCGACCGCGAGCATCGAGGCGTTGATGTCGACGATCTCGACCGTGAAGCCACGCTCCAGCAGGCGGAACGCGATGTCGCCGGTACCGCCGGCCACGTCAACAACGCGGCCCTTGCCGACGTCGCGCGCCACCAGCTCGACCATCTCTCGCTTCCAGAGCCTGTGGACGCCGGCCGACATCAGGTCGTTCATCAGGTCATAACGCGACGCCACACTGTCGAAGACATCGCGCACAAGACGCGCCTTCTCCTCCTCGGCAACGCGCTGCTCGCCGAATCGGGTGGCGTGATCGATCTGGTCGGTCGTGGTCATGGCGGGCGGACCTTACTCTGTGGGCAGGACAGGTTCCATAGCGCCTCCCCCGGCTTTTCAGCCGGCGCCATAGGTTCTACATCGGGTGTCGGAGCCCCATCATCAAGCCGCAGGCCAGCCATGCCCGAACTGCCCGAAGTCGAGACCGTGCGCCGCGGCCTGGAGCCTGTCCTGAAGGGTCAGGTGCTGACACACGTCGAACAACGCCGACCGGATCTGCGCATTCCTTTCCCCACCGGCTTCGTAGGCCTTGTCGAAGGCCGCCGTGTCACGCAGTTGCGGCGCAAGGCGAAGTACCTGCTGTTCGACCTCGACGACGGTCAGGTGCTGATCTGCCATCTCGGCATGTCCGGCCGCATGACGGTGCTGCCGTGCGGCTCGAATCAGCCGCCCGAGCGACACGACCATGTCGTCTTCACCACCGAAGATGGCGGTGCTGTCGTCTTCAACGACCATCGCCGATTCGGCTTGATGACCCTGACGACCCGAGACGACGAGGCTACCCACCCTCTGCTCGTCAATCTGGCACCGGATCCGCTGGAGCCCGTCTTCGATGCTGCCCATCTCTCCGAACGCCTCAAGGGCAAGAGAACACCCATCAAGGCCGCCCTGCTCGACCAACGGGTCTTGAGCGGGGTTGGCAACATTTACGCCTCCGAAGCCCTGAACCGATCCCGCATCTCGCCGCGCCGGCTGGCACAGTCAGTGGCCGGTGCGCGCGCCGCGCGACTCGCGCCGGCCATCGTCGATGTGCTGAACGAGGCGATCGCTGCGGGGGGTTCGTCGCTGCGCGATCATCGCCAGGCCAGCGGCGAGCTGGGTTACTTCCAGCACAGCTTCAGGGTCTACGATCAGGAAGGGGAGCCCTGTCCCACGCCGGATTGCCACGGGATCATCCGCCGGATCGTGCAGGCGAATCGGTCGACCTTCTTCTGCGGCAGATGCCAGCGGTGAAGACGATGACACGCCCCGTCACAGATCGGACTTCGAAGAGCGCTGAATCACGATTCGCAAACCCCGCGCTTTCGTAACCGGCAGCGGCTGGCATCCGCCCCGGGCCGTCTACAGATCGGCCCGGACCGAATCGCCAGAATCCTTGCGTTGACGCGCATGAGGCCGGTCGCTATAACCCGCGACCCGAATTGAACCCTTGAGCCAGGAGACTCCATGGCCAACTCTCTGCAAGCCAAGAAGCGCGTGCGCCAGACTGCCCGGCGAACCGCCCAGAACCGTACCCGTGTCAGCCGAATCCGCAGTTACATCCGCAAGGTTGAGGAAGCGATCGTTGCCGGCGACAAGAAAATTGCGACCTCCGCCCTGCGTGACGCCCAGCCTGAAATTATGCGCGGTGCCAAAGTTGGGGTGATGCACAAGAATGCCGCGTCACGGAAGGTCTCAAGGCTGGCCCAGCGTATAGCCAAGATGTAGTTGGCCGTGCGACTGGCACGCACACCATGATGTGATTGCAACGCGCCGGACACAGTTGTCCGACGCGTTTTTTTATGCCCATCTTATCATGGCTTATTCCCTCGTAGGTTGTGACGGCGGCTAGACTCCCGGACGTTCCGATTTTGATCCAGTTGTGTTCGCGCCAAGGCTTGGTCTATGGTCTCCATCAGGTCGCGGGGTCGACCTCAAGAACAATGTTCCGGCGGGGCGAGAAGCAATAACGCCAGACCATCGCGAGCGACGGCATCACAGGCCGCCGCAACAGGATTGGTCGCGCCAAAAGCCGGAGCAGATGTCCTTGAAACGGGGCTGTGTCGTAGTGGCACAGACCATGCTTCGGATTGAATTGTGATGTATAACACATTGAAATCATTGGATTTTCTGAAACTCTGCAAAAAGAGCCTCCCGCAAACGACAGAAGGGTCGATGTCCGTCGGCCAGATGCAATTTTCCCCTCACCTGACGGTGTTTACGGGGTTGAGCGCAAGCGTGGTGTGAGAGCGTGCCGGTAAGACGGGAGCTAATGTGTCACGGCTGCTGAATGCGTGTTGTAAGGAGAGTGTTGATGGCGTCTGAGCCACTGAAACTGGACCCGGAAGTCGAAGATCAATGGAAGCGAGTCCGCGGTCGCCTGCGGGCTGAACTGGGTGAAGCTGCATTCAAGACATGGTTGCGTCCGCTTTCGCTCGACGGAGTCTCGGGCAAAGAGGTCGTGATGCGTGTTCCCAGCGCCAACATGAAGGACTGGGTCATGTCGCGCTGCGGCGAACGACTGCACGATCTGTGGCGTGGCGAGAACGACGGCATCACGGGAATCGCCATTAAGGTCGGCAAGACCGAACGCCGCGCGCCGCGCCGCGAGGTCACACCGGTTCGCCGCGATCTCGATCTAATTCGCCACGACGGCAATGCTCTGAATGCCGCGTCGGAGGCCGCCCAGCTCACGGCCAGCCTGGACCCGCGGTTCACCTTCGACAATTTCGTTGTTGGCAAGACCAACGAGTTCGCCCATGCCGCCGCGCAGCGGGTCGCGGGCTCCGATTCGGTCACTTTCAACCCGTTGTTCCTTTACGGCGGAGTCGGCCTGGGCAAGACCCATCTGATGCACGCCATCGCCTGGTACATCCATGCAAAGAAGCCGGGCCGTCGCGTGCTCTACATGTCGGCCGAGAAGTTCATGTACAAGTTCATCCGTGCCCTTCGCTATAAGGACACGATGTCCTTCAAGGACCAGTTCCGCGCGGTCGATGTTCTGATGATCGACGACATCCAGTTCATCGCCGGCAAGGATTCGACCCAGGAGGAGTTCTTCCACACGTTCAATGCGCTCGTGGATCAGAACCGCCAGGTCGTGATCTCCGGAGACCGCTCGCCAAGTGACCTCGACGGTATGGAGGAACGCCTCAGGAGCCGTCTGGGCTGGGGTCTGGTGGCTGATATCCACCCCGCCGACTACGAGCTGCGTCTGGGTATCCTTGAGACCAAGGCAAGCCAGTTCCCCGACGTCATTGTGCCCCAGCGGGTGATGGAGTTCCTGGCCCACAAGATTTCGTCGAACGTTCGCGAGCTCGAAGGGGCCCTTAACCGCGTGCTGGCCCACGCCCAACTTGTCGGCCAGCCCGTGACGCTCGATTCGACCCAGGAGCTTCTGCGCGACCTGCTGCGCGCCCAGGATCGCCGCGTCACGATCGAGGAAATCCAGAAGCGCGTGGCCGAACACTTCAACATCCGCATGGCCGACATGGTCTCCGCGCGTAAGCAGCGGGCCATCGCCCGGCCGCGCCAGATCGCGATGTATCTCGCCAAGCGTCTGACCAGCCGAAGCCTGCCGGAAATCGGCCGCAAGTTCGGCGGACGCGACCACACCACCGTCATGCACGGGGTGCGCAAGGTCGAGGAGCTGATGGCCGGAGACCCGACCTTCGCCGAGGATGTGGAGTTGTTGGAACGCATGTTGGAAAGCTGAACGTTTTCAACAACTTACGGAGCCCCAGAAAGGCCCTGGAAATTGGTGTTTCCGGAGCCTTTCTGCTATGCTGGGAAGCCCTGATAGGGCCGTCCGTGTTTTCACAATGTTCCGCTCTCCAAGCGGGTATCGCATGGCCGGTTCAACACCCTTAACGACGGACCAGGTTACATGAAGCTGTCTATCGAACGCGCCGTTCTATTGAGAGCGCTGGCGCATGTGCAGAGTGTCGTGGAGCGGCGCAACACGATCCCAATTCTCTCCAACGTCCGGCTCGAAGCCAAGGATGACAGCCTGCGGCTGACCGCGACCGATATGGACCTCGAGGTCGTCGAAGCCGTGCCCTCTGACCTGCAGGTCGCCGGTGCCACCACGGCACCCGCCCATGTGCTCTATGACATCTGCCGTAAGCTGCCCGAGGGTTCCGAAGTGGCGCTGGACGCCACCGGCGACAACGGTCGCCTGTCGATCGCCTGTGGCCGCATCCATTTCCGCCTGCCCTGCCTGCCACCGGAGGATTTTCCGGTCATGTCGGGCGGCGATTTCAGCCACAGCTTCGCGCTGCCGGCCAGCGAACTGCGCCGCCTGGTCGACAAGACCCGGTTTGCGATCTCGACGGAGGAAACCCGCTACTACCTCAACGGCATCTACCTCCACAGCGCCGAGGCCGACAGCGGGCCCATGCTGCGTGCGGTAGCGACGGACGGTCATCGCCTCGCCCGGATCGACTCCGAGCAACCAGACGGCGCTGCGGGCATGCCGGGCATCATCGTGCCGCGTAAGGGCGTGGGCGAGCTGCGCAAGCTGGTCGACGAGATTGATGGTGCGGTGGCGATCGAGCTGTCCGACACCAAGATCCGCTTTGCCTTCGATACGGTCGTGCTGACCTCCAAGCTGATCGACGGAACCTTCCCCGACTACGAACGTGTCATCCCCCAGAGCAACGACAAGATGCTCGAGGTGGCCGCGGCCGTGTTCGTCCAGGCTGTCGACCGCATGGCGGCGATCTCCACCGATAAGTCCCGGTCGATCAAGCTGGCGCTCGATTCAGAGCGCCTGGTGCTGTCGGCCAATAGCCCGGACAGCGCATCGGGCGAAGAAGAGCTGCCGGTGGAATACAGCGGCCCGGCCATCGAGATCGGCTTCAACTCCCGTTACGTCCTGGAGATGGCGCAGAACTTCGAAGGCGATCAGATGCGCTTCCAGATGGCCGATGCGGTGTCGCCGACCATCGTGCATGACACCAGTGACGACCGTACGCTTTATGTCCTGATGCCGATGCGGGTGTAGCCCATCACGAACCTCGCAACCAAGGCCTCTGAGGCCACTGTGCAGGAGAGAGCGGCAGGTGTGTCGGTCGGCAAGCTGAGCTTGACCGCATTCCGTTCCTACGATCAGTTGCGTCTGGGCGTGGACAGGCGCCCGGTGGTGCTGACCGGTTCCAACGGAGCGGGAAAGACCAATCTTCTCGAAGCGCTGTCGTGCCTGTCACCGGGCAGAGGCCTGCGCGGCGCGCGGCTGACCGATCTTGGCAAACGCGGTGCGGCAGCACCCTGGGCCGTCGCCGCAGAGGTCGACACGATTGATGGTCCGATTCGGATCGGTACCAGCGCCGACCCTGAGTCCGTCGGGGACCGGCGCACGGTGAGGATCGATGGCGGAACGGCACGTGGCCCTGCGGCCTTGGCCGAGGTGTTTTCAATGATCTGGCTGACACCGGCGATGGACGGCCTGTTCCGCGAATCCTCCTCCAGCCGGCGGCGTTTTTTTGATCGTCTGGTCTTTGCCCACGATCCGCTCCATGCCCGCCGCTTAGGTGCCTATGAGCGTGCGATGCGTGAGCGGGCACGGCTGCTGAAGGAAGGAAGGCGCGATCCGGCCTGGCTCTCCGCACTTGAGGAGACCATGGCCGAAACGGGCATTGCCGTCGCCGCCGCACGGCGCGATCTGGCCGATCGACTGTCCCCGGTGCTGGCGGAAGGCATTGCTCCGTTCCCGGGCGCGGGCCTGACGCTGGAAGGCAGCCTCGAGACCTGGATTGCAGAGATGCCGGCGGTGGACGCCGAACAGCGCTTCCGTGACAGTCTGGAAGCCTCGCGTCCGCGCGATGCCGAGGCCGGCGGCGCTGCGGAAGGGCCTCACCGCACCGATCTTGCCGTGGTGCACCGGGAGACCGGAATGGAAGCCTACCTCTGTTCGACCGGCCAGCAGAAGAGCCTCGTGATCGCTCTGTTGCTCGCGGCAGCACGGCTGGAGGCACGGCGCCGTCCGCCGGTTCTTCTGTTCGACGACGTTGTGGCCCATCTCGACGAGAGCCACCGCACTGCCCTGTTTTCCACGGTTCTGGAACTAGGCCTGCAGGCCTGGATGACCGGGACCGACGACGACCTTTTCCGCCCCCTGGCGGCCGAGGCGCAGATGTTTCACATCGGTGACGGTCAGGCCCGTCGCCACGAATTTGTTTGAGGATTGGCCGCATGACCGAAGAAGCACGCGACATGACCGAAGAGAACGGCGCCGAAGACTACGGTGCCGATGCGATCAAGGTTCTGAAGGGCCTGGATGCAGTGCGCAAGCGCCCGGGCATGTACATCGGCGACACCGATGACGGCACGGGCCTGCACCACATGGTGTTCGAGGTCGTCGACAACGCGATCGATGAAGCACTGGCCGGCCACTGCGACATCATCAACATCATCCTGAACGCCGAAGGCTCCGTCACCGTGAACGACAACGGCCGCGGCATCCCTACCGACATCCATGCCGAGGAGGGCGTGTCGGCGGCCGAGGTGATCATGACCCGGCTGCACGCCGGCGGTAAGTTCGACCACAACAGCTACAAGGTCTCCGGCGGCCTGCATGGCGTCGGCGTGTCGGTGGTGAATGCGCTGTCATCCAGTCTGGAGCTGATGATCTGGCGCGGCGGCAAGGAACACGTCATCCACTTTGCCCACGGCGATGCCACGGCCCCGCTGGATATCGTCGGGGACACCGACAAAAGCGGCACGCAGGTCACGTTCCTGCCGTCGCCAGAGACCTTCACCATGGTCGAGTTCGACTTCGGTGTACTGGAGCACCGTCTGCGGGAACTTGCCTTCCTTAACAGCGGCGTGCGCATCCGCCTGGCCGACCAGCGCACTGTCGAGATCCGTGAAGAGGAGTTCTATTACGAGGGCGGCGTGCAGGCCTTTGTCGCTTATCTCGACCGCAACAAGACGGCGCTGCATGGCGAAGCGATCTGGTTCACCGATGAACGCGATGACATCGTCGTCGAGGTCGCGATGCAGTGGACCGACGCCTTCCATGAAAACACGCTCTGTTTCACCAACAACATCCCGCAGCGCGACGGCGGCACCCATCTCGCGGGGTTCCGGGGCGCGCTGACTCGCACGGTGCAGGGCTACGCTTCGGCGAACGGCCTGTTCAAGCGCGAGAAGGTGCAGATCACCGGCGAGGACATGCGCGAGGGCCTCACCGCCATCGTGTCGTGCAAGGTGCCGGATCCGAAGTTTGCCTCACAGACCAAGGACAAACTGGTGTCGTCCGAAGTGCGGCCCGTGGTCGAGCAGGTTGTCGGCGACCGGCTGGGTCAGTGGTTCGAAGAACACCCTGCTGAAGCCCGCACCATCGTCTCCAAATGTGTCGAGGCCGCCGCCGCCCGGGAAGCTGCGCGTAAGGCCCGTGATCTGACACGCAAAAAGGGTGCGCTCGATATCGCGAACCTTCCGGGCAAGCTGGCCGACTGTCAGGAGAAGGACCCGGAGAAGTCGGAAATCTTCATCGTCGAGGGTGATTCGGCTGGCGGTTCAGCCAAACAGGCACGCGACCGGTCGAACCAGGCGGTTCTGCCCCTGCGCGGCAAGATCCTGAACGTCGAGCGCGCGCGCATCGACAAGATGCTGTCGTCCGACCAGGTCGGCATGCTGATCACCGCGCTGGGTGCCGGCATCGCCGACGACTTCGATCTTGAAAAGCTGCGCTACCACAAGATCGTCATCATGACGGACGCCGATGTCGACGGCGCGCATATCCGCACGCTGCTGCTGACCTTCTTCTTCCGCCATATGGAACCGGTCATCGAGTCCGGCTACCTCTACATCGCCCAGCCGCCGCTCTTTAAGGTCAAGCGCGGCTCCAGCGAGGTCTACCTCAAGGATGAGCAGGCTTACGAAAACTACCTGATCCAAATGGGCCTCGAGGACTGCGTCTTCCATCACTACGACGGCAGCCAGATCGCCGGCCCGGACCTTCTGGAGCTGGTCCAGCAGGCCCGCCGGGCGGCCCATCTGATGCTCGCTCTGACCCGCCGCCTGCCGCTTCTGGTCGCCGAGCAGACGGCCATTGCCGGTGCCCTGGCCCCAGAGCTGCTGGCCGATACGGTCAACGGCCCCGCCGCCGCGCAATACATCGCCCAGCGCCTGGATGTGCTGTCGGACGAGAACGAGCGGGGCTGGAGCGGTGATTCGGACGGCGAGGGCGGTCTGGTGTTCCAGCGCACGGTACGCGGTGTGACCGAGACTCATCGTGTCGACGGCAGTCTTGTGGTATCCGGCGAGGCCATGGGCCTGAACGCCATGGTCGACGACTTGCAGAAGACCTATGCCCATCCCGGCAAGCTGGTGCGCAAGGACAAGGAACACGAGGTTCTGGGTCCGACAGGGCTGGTCGACACGATCATGGAACTTGGTCGCAGAGGTGCCTCAATCCAGCGCTACAAGGGTCTGGGCGAGATGAATCCGGACCAGCTCTGGGAAACCACGTTGGACCCGGAAGCCCGCACGCTGCTGCGTGTCACCATTAAGGATGCAAATGAGGCCAACAACCTCTTCGAGACCCTGATGGGAGATGTCGTGGAGCCGCGCCGCGAGTTCATCCAGACCAACGCCCTGAAGGTCACCAACCTGGACGTTTAGGCTCCATTCTTGGCGAAGAAAAAGACGACCAAGATGGCCGCCCCCGGCAAGCGGGGCGCGGAGCCCGCGGCACGCAAGAAGGCCGCTGCCCCGGAGACGCCCCGTCGGCGCTGGCGCTGGCTGCGCCTGTTCTTGCGCTGGTCGGCAGTCGCCTTCATCTGGTGCACGCTGGCGGTCTTCGGGCTGATCGGCTGGTACATCCTGGACCTGCCTGACCCGGACGGCCTGATCAACCAGCGCCCGCCGTCGGTGACTGTGCTGGGCTCGGACGGCGAGGTTCTGGCGACCTATGGCGAGCTTCACGGCGAAACCTTGCATTTCGAGGATCTGCCCGAACCTCTGATCCAGGCCGTTCTGTCGACCGAAGATCGCCGTTTCTTTGAGCACATAGGGATCGACCTGCGCGGCATCGCACGCGCGGCCTGGGCCAACATCCAGGCCGGTGGCGTGGTCCAGGGCGGCAGCACGATCACCCAGCAGGCCGCCAAGAATCTGTTCCTCACGCCGGAACGGTCGTTCAAGCGCAAGGCCCAGGATGCCCTGCTCGCACTCTGGCTCGAACGGCGCTTCACCAAGGAAGAGATTCTCGCGATCTACCTCAACCGGGTCTACCTGGGCGCAGGAACCTACGGCGTCGACGCTGCGGCCCGGCGCTATTTCAACAAGTCCGCGCGCGACCTCACCCTGCCGGAGGCCGCGATGATTGCCGGCCTGCTCAAGGCGCCATCGCGCTACAACCCCGCCAATGACCCCGCCGCGGCGCGACTCCGTTCGGCCGAGGTGATCGACAACATGGTCGAGGCCGGCTTCATCGACGAGGACACTGCGCGTGCAGCCAAGGCGGCACCGCTCGATCTCACCGGGAACCGACCGGCCGGCGGCGATGCCCGTTATGCCACGGACTGGATCGTCGCCCGCGCAACCGACTACATCGGCACCGCACGTCAGGACCTGGTGATCGTCACCACGATTGATCCATCGCTGCAACGCGCCGCCCAGGATGCCCTGAGCGCGGGCCTTGGCGAGGAGGGCGCCGAACGCAACACGGCGCAGGGCGCCATCGTTTCCATGGCGCCCGATGGTGCCGTGCTCGCCATGGTCGGGGGCTCGGACTACGGCGTCAGCCAGTTCAACCGGGCCACCCTGGCCGAACGCCAGCCCGGCTCGGCCTTCAAGCTGTTCGTCTATCTCGCGGCGCTGGAGGCCGGTCACAGCCCCCACGATGTCGTGGAGGACCGTCCCATCACCATCGACGGCTGGAGCCCCAGCAACTTCGATGGTGGGTACGACGGGCCCATGACCCTGACAGAAGCCATGGCCGGTTCGACCAACACAGTTGCCGCAGAGGTCGCCTGGCGGATCGGCATGCAGAACGTGATAGATGCCGCCCACCGACTCGGGATCGATCAGGACATGATCGAAATCCCAAGCCTGGCGCTCGGTGCGACTGAGGTCACGCCCCTGGAGATGACCGCGGCCTATGCCGCCATCGCCAATCAGGGGCTATCGGCCTGGCCCTATGTCATCGCCGAGATCAGAACCCGCAACGGCGCTGTTCTCTACCAACGAGGCGGTCATGATCCCGTCAGACTGGTCGATCACAGGGTCAACGCCGATCTGGCCGCTATGCTCAAGACGGCGGTCGAGCAGGGTACCGGCCGCAACGCTGCCATCGCCTGGCCCTCGGGTGGCAAGACGGGAACCAGCCAGGATCACCGCGATGCCTGGTTCGTCGGATTCACCAGACAAATCGTCACCGGAGTCTGGGTCGGCAACGACAACGGCGCGGCCATGGATCAGATCACCGGTGGCGGCCTTCCGGCTCGTATCTGGGCCAGTTACATGAACGTTGCCCAGCAGGGCCTGCCTCAGCTTGCGCTCGTTGATCCCGTATCATCGACAACGACTTATGCCGCCGACGAGACCGGAAACGACGGCTTCGGCAGCCTGATCGGAGGTCTGCTTAACGAGCTCGGCGGCAGCGGCGCGGCTGACCCGGACTGGCGTAAGGCCGAGCGCAACGATCGCTGAGCCGCGACGAAGCTGACGCCTCAGGTCCAGCGGCGCACGCCGACCAGCGAAAGAAACAGAAATAGACCCAGCAGGGGGCCTGTCGACATGGCCAGCACCATGGGACCATGGCTGCCGTCATAGGCGTAGCCGATCAGAGCGGCCGTGGCCGCGCCTGTCAGCATCTGCAGCACACCGACAAGGGAAGACGCCGTTCCCGCGACATGGGGGAAGGGGCCCATCGCACCGGCCGTGGCCTGGGGCAGGGTGGCGCCGCATCCCGCAAACACGAAGGCCGCCGGCGCCGCCACGGCCCAGACCGTGTGTTCATCGGTTACCATGCAGAGTGCCATGGCCGCCCCCCCGATGACGTTGATCACCAGCCCGATGACAACAATGCGTTCCAGGCCCAGGGCGCGCTGGCAACGGCTTCCGGTGAAGCCGCCAATCAGGTAGCCGATCACGGCCAGCAGGATCAGCCAGCCCACCATGTTGGCCGGCACATCCATGACCTCGACAAAGGTGTAGCTGGCGCCCGCGATATAGCCGAACAGCCCGATGAAGCTGCAACAGACCGCCAGGGTGAAGCCGACAAAAACGCGGTTGCGCAGCATGACACCGAAGTGGCTCAGGATCACCGAGAGCTTCGCCGGCTGGCGTTGCTTCTCATCGAGCGTCTCTGGCAAGAGCCACCACGCAGAAACAGCAATCAACAGGCCGACACCCAGGATGAGCCCGAAGACGGAGCGCCAGCCGAAGGCGACCAGAAGCTCACCGCCCACAATGGGGCCGATCCCAGGCACCAGCGTCATCGCCGTCATGGTGTAGCCCAGCACGCGTCCTGCGGCATCGCGATCAAACATGTCGCGCACGATCGCTCGGCCCAAAACCGTGCCAGCGCATGCGCCGGCAGCCTGGAACAGGCGCAACACAATAAGCATGTCGATAGTCGGTGCCATCACGATCCCGATCGTCGAGATGATGTAGAGCACCAGGGCGCCCATCAGCACCGGCCGTCGCCCGAACCGGTCCGAGAGCGGGCCATAGACAAGCTGCATCAATCCGACACCCAGGGCGAACAGGCTCACGATCAGACCGACCTGGCCCGGAGTCGCGTCGAGCGCCTCTCCGATCGCCGGCAGGGCCGGAATCGCGATATCCGTCGACATCGGGGCAAGCGCAATCAGCCCGGTGATCACCACACAGATGACAAACACCGACGCCGGTTTTTTGGCCGTCACGCCGGCTCGCGGTCGATCACATGCAAGAACGATCCCGCCACCCGGCCGACCACCGCGCCGGCCGGACCAAAGTAGCAGCCCGAGGCGTCGCTGGCATGGAACAGCGGCGTGCCCCGCTGCCGCACCAGCCGTGCATAGTGGAACTCGTGGCCTCGGAACGCCGCGTTTGCAGGCCCTAGGAAGGTTTCACGGGTCTGGGTGAAGCGCCGGTAGCCCAGATGCAGGCGTGGTGCACTGAACGAGGTGGCCACAGGCAGCAGGTTCGCCATGGCATGGCTCTCGCCCTCGGCATCAATCAGCCGCTCGCCCAGAACCATGAAGCCACCGCATTCACCAAACACAACCGCATCCCGTGCCGTAGCAGCACGCAGGCCTTCGAGAAACCGGTCGTTGGCGGCCAGGCGGGCGGCATGCAGCTCCGGGTACCCCCCGGGAAGATAGACCGCGTCAGCCGAGGCATCGGGGCCTTCGTCGTTGAGCGGAGAAAACGGCAGCAACTCCGCTCCGACACGTCGCCAGCCATCCAAGAGGGACGGATAGGCAAAGGCAAAGGCGGTGTCGCGAGCCAGGGCGATTCGTTGCCCCAGAGGTGCCAGGGCAGGACTGTTCTGCTCCATACGATCCAGACCGGGTTTGCGCGCCAGCCGGGCCAGAGCATCAAGATCGACGGAACGGGCGACAATGGACCCGGCCTGATCGAGAAACTGCTCGAGGTCCAGGCGCTCCGATGCCTGGACCAGGCCCAGATGACGTTCCGGCAAGGCCAGGCCCGCATCGCGCGGAACATGCCCTAAGACAGGAACAAGACCTTCCAGCGCGCGGTCGAGGATGGTTCTGTGATTGTCCCGGCCGACCCGATTAAGGATCACACCGGCCAGATCGACATCAGCGCGATGATCCCGAAACCCTTTCACGAGCGCCGCAACTGACGCTCCCTGGCCCTTCACATCCAAAACCAGGACCACCGGCAGTTTGAGCGCGGCAGCCACGTCGGCGGTTGATCCCTCACCCTCGAGATTGCCGTCGAACAGGCCCATCACCCCCTCGCCGATTACGAGGTCGCTCTGTGCGACGACGTCGCGGGCCGTCGCACCGAACGTCTCCTTACGCATTGCCCAGAGATCGAGATTGCGGCAAGGCCGACCCGTGGCCGCGCTGTGAAAGGCAGGATCGATGTAGTCAGGACCGACCTTGAAGGAGGAGACAGCATCACCGCGGTTGGCGAAGGCGCGCAACAGCGCCAGGGTCAGAACCGTCTTGCCGCTGTCGCTCGACGGTGCCGCGATCAGGAGCCCCCTTGCCATAGCCTCAGCCCACGTCGCGTTCTGTGTCGTGTCCCAGCGGGTTCGAATCCAGCAGGCGGCCTTCCATTGCACCCATCCAGTCCAGACCAGCGCGCAGACGCACAACCTGACCAACGGCCACGATGGCCGGCGCTTCGATGGCTGCCGCCTCGGCATCGTCGGCCGCCGCGCCCAGCTCCGTCTCGAGCACACGCTGGTGGGCCGTCGCCGCACGACTGACGATCGCCACTGGCGTGGAAGCCGCCATGCCGCCGGCCAGCAGCTCACCGGTGATCGCCCGGAGATGCTTCAGCGCCATATAAATCACAACCGACTGGCCGAAACCCGCGACGGAGCGCCAGTCGATGCCGTCAGTCATATCACCACCCGCCATGTGACCAGTGATGAAGGTGACCGTGTGGTTGGTGTCGCGATGGGTCGCCGGGATCCCGGCATAGGCCAGCCCACCAATCCCGGCAGTGATGCCGGGCACGATGCGGAAGGGAATGCCGGCATCGACCAGGCTCAGGGCTTCCTCGCCACCACGTCCGAAGACCAGAGGGTCACCGCCCTTCAGGCGCAGCACGCGTTTGCCACTGCGCGCCAGTGAGACGAGGCGCTGGGAGATGTCGGGCTGCTTGGGCGACGGCTTGCCGCCCCGCTTGCCGGCATAGATCAGCTCGGCACCATCGCGCGCCAGCTCCAGGATACTGTCGTCGACCAGGGCGTCGTAAACCACGACATCAGCCTCGCCGAGTGCATGATGGGCGAGCAGCGTCAGCAGGCCGGGATCACCCGGGCCCGCGCCGACCAGCCAGACCCAGCCCGGCTCGAAGTCGGAAAAATGGGGCAGGCGAAGAGAACGTCGTGACGTAACCATCACCACGAGCCTATAAACGAGACGGACGTCGAATCCTACATGTGACGACGTCGATCATTCCGCAGGCGACAACGGTGGCGTTACCACGGGCCATGGCGAACAAACCCGAAGGACCCCTGAAGCGGGGCTGGACGACCGGCGCCTGCGCCATGGCAGGTTCGGCCGCCGCCTTTGAGGCGCTGGCCACCGGCGCCTTCCCCGATCCCGTTACAATCACCCTTCCCGGCGGCCAGGAACCCTCGTTCGAACTGGCCCGGAAAACATTGGGTGCCAATGAGGCCACAGCGTCGGTCATCAAGGATGCCGGAGACGATCCCGACGTCACCCATGGTGCCGAGGTGGTCGCCACGGTGCACCGGGGTGAGGCGGGCAGTGGTGTCGTGTTCCGCGCCGGACCGGGCGTCGGCACCGTCACCAAACCCGGTCTGCCGATCTCGCCCGGTGAGCCGGCGATCAACCCGAAACCGCGCGAGATGATGACCTCGGCGATTCATCAGCTCGCCGACCGCTTCGACGTGCCATCCGACGTGGTCCTCGAAATCGCGATCGTCGACGGCGAAACCATCGCGCAGGACACCTGGAACCCGCGCCTGGGGATCGTGGGTGGCCTTTCGGTTCTGGGAACCACCGGGGTTGTCATTCCCTATTCCTGTTCGGCCTGGATCCACTCGATCCATCGCGGCATCGATGTGGCCCGGGCGACCGGGATCGACCATGTCGCCGGTGCTACTGGGCGGACCTCCGAAGAGACGGTGCGCAAGCTCTATGACCTTCCCACCAGCGCCCTACTCGACATGGGCGATTTTGCCGGCGGCATGCTGAAATACCTGCGCCGCCATCCGGTCCCGCGTGTCACCATCGCAGGCGGCTTCGGCAAGCTGGTGAAGCTGGGCCAGGGCGCGATGGACCTCCATTCCTCGCGCAGTCAGGTCGATCACGCCGCCCTGGCCGCGCTGGCGAGTGACATCGGCGCAGACGCCGGCCTCTGCGCACGCATGGTCAAGGCCAACACGGCCGGAGAAGTGCTTGTTCTCGCCCGCGAACACGATCTGCCGCTCGCTGACACCGTAGCCGCCCGGGCTCGGGCGGCCGCCTTGGCGACCCTGTCGGGCGGAATCGATCTTGATATCGTCGTGATCGACCGCGCCGGAGCCATCGTGGGCCGCGCAGGCGCATGACACGCCTGCTCATCCTGGGCGGCACGTCAGAGGCCGTCGCGTTGGCCCAACGCCTCCACTCCGACCGGCCCGACATCGACGTCACCACCTCACTCGCGGGTGTGACATCGGCGCCGGTGACGGGGCCGGGTGCAGTTCGCCGTGGCGGGTTCGGCGGAGCCGCGGGCCTGGAACAGTACGTCAGAGACCAGGCCATCGATGTTCTGGTCGATGCGACCCATCCCTTCGCGGCAGTCATGGCGGTTCACGCCAGAGACGCCGCAGCTCGCACCGGTGTACCGCGTATCAAACTGGTGCGGCCCCTCTGGCCTCGACACGACGACGACCGCTGGATCGATGTTGAGAGTGCGGACGGCGCAGCGACTGAAATCGCCCGACGCGGAGACCAACGTGTCCTGCTCACCCTGGGCCGCCGTGATCTCGCGGCGTTTGCCGGACTCACGGGCATCCGATTCATCGTGCGCATGATCGAACCGCCGTTGCCCCCCCTTTCCCTGCCGAGCGCTGATGTAGTGCTGGCACGCGGACCCTTTTCCATCGACGATGAACTTGCGCTGCTGAAAGACGGACGGATTGACACGCTGGTGACCAAAGCCAGCGGCGGCGAAGCGACGCATGCCAAGATCATCGCCGCGCGCGAACTGGGCATCCCGGTCATCATGCTGCGCCGCCCGCCCGTGCCGGACGGCCCTGTCACTCCCGACATCAATGGAGCCATAGCCTGGATCAACGAGTTGACACCATGACGAGCCCGAGGATCGAGCAATCGGGAAGTCACCGGACTGTCCCGGCAGGTCAACGTAGTGTTCAGGGTGCGACAAGCATGGAAACGGCCGGTGTGTCGAACGCGGTCGGAGCGGGATCAACGACGATGACTCCGTTTGCCGAGATCTCCATCACGGCCAGACCCCGTTCAGGCTTGCCGTCGTCTTCAAAGCGGAAGAGCCCGTCAACACCGACGAAGCCGCGCCAGTCGGTGATGGCGCGTTCGCTGAAATCCCCACCGCTTCCCGTACTGGTGAGCGCCGCAGCGAGCGCCATAGCGTCATAGGCGAGCGTCGCAAGGCGGATGGGTTCGCTGTCATAGGCGCCGACAAACCGATCGGCAAACCAGTCACGGCTGGTGTCCGGTGTCGAGGTGAACCAGGCGCCATTCATGACGGGTTCCCGGATCAGCGTCGGATCATTCCAGCTTGCCAAGCCCAACAGACGCGTCTGTGCCGGATTGACGTCGTAGTAGCCGAGGTAGCCGGCGAGTTGGCGCAACAGCGTGCCGGACTCAGGAACCAGAAGAGCATCGAAAGCACGGACGCCAACCGCTTCGGTGTCTTCGAGCCGTTCGATCGCCGCGAGTGAAATCTCGTCGCCACGCTGGCGGAGCTCAGCGATCTGGGCCTCGAGATCGGCCTGCCTCGTGGGATAGGCGGTGAGTTCCTGCACGGCGTCGGCGATGTCGAGCCCGTCGGGATTGTAGAAGGCATGGGCGGTGACCTGGCCGCCGTATCGCGCGACCGCCTCTTCCATGGCCACCGCCATCCGCTGGCCATAGATCGACTGCGGTGCCAAAACGGCAAAACGCAGGTGACCCTGGTTCGCGGCATGGGCGACGACGCGATGGATCTGATCTTCCGGCGCAAGGCCGAGGACATAGACGCCCTGCTGCGCCACCGTGAGGTCGGACGACAGCGCGATCATGTTGATCCCGGCCTGCTGCGCGATCGGCGCGGCGGCACGCACGCCATGGGCAAAGAGTGGGCCGACAACAAGATCGGGTTCGGCCGCGAGGACCTGGTGAATCGCCTGGGCCGCGCCATCGGCCGTGCCTTGGGTGTCAGCGACGACCAGTTCCATCTTGTCGCTGCCGATATCGAAAATTGCCAATGTCGCGGCATCGAGCAGATCGTGGCCCAGACCGGCGCGGGCGCCGGAGAGCGGCAGGAGCAGTGCGACACGCTTGGCCAACGGCGCACCGACACCATAGGCAGGTTCATCGAGACCAGTGATCGGATCGATCACGATGCTGTCGGGGTCCTCGGTAAAGGCCGGTTCGATGGTCTCGTCCGCGGCGACGACGAGTGTCTCACCTCCATCGCCTTCAGCCGCTGCCTCGTCGGTGTTCTGCTGCGTGGTCTTGCATGCCGACAGGCTGAGCGCCGCAACAAGGATGACAAGGCTGAGAGGTCCCATGAAAACGGAACGGACGTCGATCGGACGCATGGCGTGTTCTTCTCCGCGTGGCCGCGTTGTCTGATTGCTCTTATGATCGGAGAAGTTGGCAGAATTGAGAAGCATTATGGCCATGGATGAACGTCAAAAGGCCGAACTGTGGGGCCGCCGCGCCGAGGGTCTGGCGCTTTTTGCCATGCGGCTCATGGGTTACCGCCTTCTGGAGCGCCGCTACCGGACCCCGGTCGGAGAGATCGACCTCGTCATGCGCCGGGGCAGGATTGTCGTGGCCTTGGAGGTCAAGGCACGCCGGACCAGAACGGACCGACCGGTCACAGACAAACAGTGGCGCCGAATCAGCGAGGCGCTGGAAAGCTATATCTCGCGCCATCCCAAGCTTGCCAGCCTCGACCGCCGTTATGACCTGATTGAGGTGACGGAGGATCAGTGGCCACGTCAGACACAGGATGCCTGGAGGCCGTTAACGTCGGGTTTTGCCGTACCGGGACGTGAAACCGGCTCGACTTGACCACAAATCTGCCGCTTTTCTTGTATCCAATAACCAGCAGGCTCCAATATATAGATATAGACATCCTCATGTCCGGAGACCGATGCATGACCTCCCGATTCTTCGCTGTCATCGCCCTCGCCGTTGCTGCCGCGTCCTCGCTGAGCGGCTGCGTGAGCCTTGCCGTGGGGGCCGTAGCGAGCGGCGCCATCGCCGTTGCCGAGGAACGAACCCTGGGCGAACAGGTCGACGACCTGACTATCAAGCTGGAGATCAGCGAAGCGCTGTTTTCCTACAGCGAGCGCCTGTTCCAAGACGTTTCGATCGACGTGACCGAGGGCCGGGTCCTGCTCACCGGCAAGGTGCCGAGCCCTGACGACCGGGTCGACGCCGTGCGGATCGCCTGGCAGGCCGAAAGCGTGCAGGAGATCATCAACGAACTGCAGGTAACCGACACCGGCGGCATCGAGAGTTATCTGACCGACGTACGTATCTCCAACGAACTGCGTGCGGATCTGCTGTTCGACAGCGAGATCAACTCGATCAACTTCAACGTCGAGACCGTGGGTGGGATCGTCTATCTGACCGGAATCGCCCAGGATCAGGCCGAGCTCGAGCGTGTCGTCGACCATGCGCGGACAATCTCGGGCGTGAAAGAAGTCATCAGCCACGTCCGTGTGAAGGCCGCATAGCGGCAAGCGATCGCCTCTAGGCCGGTCAAGTCGCGATGACGACTATCTCGACAAGATTGTCGCCGGCCAGCCCCGTTTCGACACAGGCGCGCTGGGGCCAGTGCGCCGGGTCATCCCCGATCCAGGCGCACCAGGCCCGGTCCATCTCGGCCTTGTCTTGCATTCTTGTGATGTAGACCGTGGCGTTGACGAGCCGTGTCTTGTCGGTTCCGAGAGCGACCAGGATGCGATCGATATCAGCCAGCGCGTTCACGGTCTGGGTATGAATGTCGGCAACATCGTCGTCGGATGTGGCCACGGCCCAGGCGAAGCCATTGCAGGATGATCCCGCACTGCGGCCCTGGGCACCGCCCTGTACTCGTTGAATGTCGATCATGATTGTAGTCCTCCGAACCAGTGTGAACGTCTGGCGTCCGGCAAAGTATGACACGACCGCCATGACCCCGGTTCCCTGAGAGGCTCTTCTGTTTTAAGCAGGGTGTGCGGCCCGACACCGCAACTCAGTTTCCTGCACAGAGATCCCAGTCATGACGTTATCCGTTGCCGTTCAGATGGACCCGGTCCACGCCATCGATATCGATGCCGACACCACCTTCGTTCTGGCTCTGGAAGCCCAGGAGCGCGGCCATACCGTGTTTTTCTACGAGCCGCGCGATCTCATCTTCCGTGACGGCAAGGTGCTGGCCTACATCCGGCCCATGTACCTGCGGCGCAAGCACGGCGATCATGTCACGCTGGGCAGCGTTGCCCTGACGGACCTCTCGGAGATGGACGTGGTGCTGATGCGCCAGGACCCGCCGTTCGACATGTCCTACATCACCGCGACCCACCTGCTTGAGAAGATTCACCCCAAGACGCTGGTGGTGAACGATCCGGCCGAGGTGCGCAACGCGCCGGAAAAGCTGTTCGTTACAGGCTTCGAGGGCCTGATGCCGCCAACGCTGATCACCTCATCGGCCCAGGCGATCCGCGACTTTCGCGACGAACATCAGGACATTATCGTCAAACCGCTCTACGGTAATGGCGGTGCCGGCGTGTTTCACATCACACCGGGCGACGAGAACCTCGCCTCACTGCTGGAAATGTTCGAACAGATGTTTCGCGAACCAGCGATCGTGCAGAGGTACGTTCCTGAAGTTCGTGAAGGCGACAAACGCATCATCCTGATCGACGGTAAGCCGGTGGGCGCGATCAACCGCATTCCTGCCGCCGGCGAATCCCGGTCGAACATGCATGTCGGCGGACGCCCGGTGTCGTCGACCCTGACCAAGCGGGAACAAGAGATCTGCGCCACGATTGGGCCCGAACTTCATCGCCGCGGAATGATCCTGGTGGGCATCGACGTGATCGGAGACTGGCTGACCGAGATCAACGTGACCTCGCCGACGGGGATTCAGGAAATCAACCGCTTCGACGGTGTGAAGCTCGAGGGTCTGTTCTGGGATGCCGTCGAAAAACGGCGGACCTAGCACCTTCGGAACGCGGCCGATCAGGCGACGCTGGCGTCCTGTGCAATGATCCCGGGCAGCGCTGCGATTGCTGCCTCCAGCTCGACCAGCAGATCTTCCACAGAGGATACAAGGCCGGCGACCTCGCCAGCGCGAGCCTCATTCTGCACCACATCGGCCAGGGCGGAGGTCCGCTTGATACCGAGATTGCCGGCGGTCGACACGAGGTTGTGAGCTTCGCGATAGAGCACATCAAAATCTCCGGCGTCGAAGGCCGCACGGATCGCGTCATGTTGCGTGCGTACGAGATCGCCGAACTCGTTAAGAAAGTCGCGTACGCTGTCGGGTCCGATCATCTCGATCAGGGCCTCAAGAACGCCGCGATCAAAACGCGGCTGTACCGTGCCTGACAAACCATGCATCGCCATCAGCCCCTCCTCGCGCGCTCGGGCTTCTGCGTCAGTATCGGGCGTGATCCTAACTTGAAGACGTGACCGCTGTCACACCTGCTGCATGTGGTAACGACCTTGTGCCACACCATCGGGCAGGTCGAGCAGACGCCAGCCTGCATGCGGCACCGGCTGATCGCTCACAACGACCGCACCCGGCGCCAAAAGCCCGGGCAGGACTTCGGCAAGCCATCGGCCCAGGGCGAGCGAGGGCTCTTTGTCTCCTGAGCCAATGTCGACATGGGCAAGCATCACCGTGGTCCCCAGACGAGCGGTGGCCAGAGGCAAGGTTTCGGAGAGATCGCCCAGAAACATGTGCTCATCATCGGGTATGCAGTCGGGATGGGCGGCGATCTGCCGGTCGAAGCAGTAGATCTCCCGCTCCGGCAAGATCTCACGCAGGTGGTCGTACGTCCGACCGTTGCCCAGACCGAGTTCGAGCACAGGACCCGGATGACCGTCGATCAGCCTGGCGGCACAACCCAGACAGGCGCGCTGCGCCTCCAGGCGCCGGATGACGCTGTCGAGCCTACTCATGTCGGGACCGAACGCGCGGTCAGTTGCGTGGTTCCACGGGCCGCTGTGAGACGGCTTCACGAAGTTGTGCGGTGGTACGTTCCACGCGGCTGGCCAGTTCGCGCATGATTTCGATCGACATCGAGGGGAACTGGTAAATGAGCTGGAAAAAGAGGTCCTTGGAAATCATCAGAGCTTCAAGATCGGTCTTAGCCTGCACCGTGGCGGTTCGGGGCACATCGCAGAGAATGGCTGTTTCACCAAGAAAATCGTTGGTCTTGAGCGTGGCGACCGTGACCTCGACCGCGTCGGTGTTGACCAGAACATCCGCCTCGCCGTCAATGATGATGTAGGCGGAATCGCCCTCGTCACCCTGGCGGCAAAGCACGTCACCCTGGCTGAAGGTGAGCCGTTCAGCCGTGAAGGCCAGAAGCTTCAACTTGCTGGGTTCGATCTTTGCGAACAACGGAATGTTGCGCAGAAGATCGACATCCTGTTGCAGACTCATCGCTGCCTCTCCCTCGCCTCTCGGCTTATTCTGCCGCAACCAGATCGGCGAGCACCGACTGGCCGGACATCAATTCTTCGTAAGATCCTTTTCCGGCAACCTTGCCGGACGAGAGGATCACAACCTGATCGAAGGCTTCAGCCTGGCTGGGACGGTGCATCGCCCAGACCACGGATCGGCCTTCGAACTCTTCAAGCACATTCTTCAATATGGTGGCTTGCGACGTTCCATCCAGCGCAGCGGTCGCTTCCGACAAGACCATGATCTGCGGATGTTTCAGAACGGCGCGCGCAATGGCGGTCTTCTGCCGTTGAGCCGGGGACAGCCGGGCGCCACCGATCCCGACCTTGAAATCGAGCCCGACCTCTACAACCACCGAGCGCAGGTCCATCTCCTCGACGACCTCAGAAAGCAGGGTGCCGATTTTCGCCTGTGCCTGCGCACGGCCGTAGGCGAGCTTGCCGAACAGGATGTTGTCCTGCAGCGAGGAGGCCGCGTTGTAGCTGTCACGGTCGAAGAACTCGACCGAACCCTGCAGGTCCTCAGGCAGGTTTTCGGCAAAGGCACGGCGTGCTTCAAGCAGCTTCACCTGCATACGGTTGTCGATCAGACCCAGACGATGGCGGGCCGGTGCAAGCTTGAAGGGCAGGGACAGAAACAGCAGGCGTTCGGCCTGGTCGAGCTCCTCGAGCCCGTCGTGAGCGACCTTGCGCAGGATCGCCTGATAGTCCGGCAAATCGTCGAACGAGATGAAAGAGAACTGGGCAAAGAACTCGTGATCGGGCGGCAGGTCGGCGAAGAGCTCGACCATGGTCTGGGCCACCTCATGGCCGGTCTTCAGAAACTCATCGACCAGTTCGACCTTGGCCAGCGTCTCCATGACGTACTCGTTCTCGGGCAGCCGTTCGAGGTCGAAGGCCTCGCCAACCGGCGTGCCGAACAGCAGATTCTCGCCCACCGTGGCGTTGGTGTTGTAAGCCGTGCGCTCAAAAGGCTCAACAAGGCCGTTGTAAGCGTCTTCGCGCAGCCGCGTTTCAAGCATACGGCGCGCCTCCAGAAGCCTGGCCGCGGCATCGGGGCGGGCGTCGGGATCGAGCCTGCCGCGCAATCCGAGCTGATAGACGTCGTCTTCCATGTCGGCGACACTCAGGGCATGGCGCACGGCAGTGATCAGTTCCTTGCGGGTTTCCACACCCGCCTGGCTCAGATCAACCCAGTCCGCAAAAACATCATCGGGGCTGTTGGCGGTCCGCAGCGATTCGTCAGCCTGGCTCGCCAGCGCCCGTTTCTCCGCCTCGTCGGCCGGATCGCGCGCCGCCTGCGGTGTCTGACGCAGGCCGTAGAGCAGATTCTCCATCAACGAGGCCGAAAACAGGCTGGTGGCAGGCCCGACATAACCGATGCGTCGACCCGACACACTCTCTGGCAGCGTCTCGCCCGCCACGCCGCCATACGCGAACTTGCCGGCCGAGACATCCATAAGCCGCGCGACCAGCATGGCTGCGCGATCCTTGCCGCTGATCGCGTCACCCACGATCGCAACATGCTGGTCGAGGCCCATCTCAAGATTGAAGCCGTCGATCAGGGTTTCGCCATCTTCTTCGTAGCGGACATTAGTGGCGGTGATCTGGCCTTCGAAGCGTGGCACGTCGGCCTCGCCCGCAACCATTTCGTCCTCGCGCATGCCCGCCGGTGCGAACTGTGTGACGACCTGATCGTACTTGATCTTGGCGTCTTCCCGGATCTGGTAGTGGTTCAACAGCTCCTTCCAGGGTGGCTGGAGGTCCTTGTAGGCAGCCAGAACGGCCACCAACCCACCAAGCGAGAGCGAACCCTGGATCACAAAATAACCGCCGATGGCATAAAAAAAGAAGGGTGTGAGCTGGGCCAGGAAGTTGTTCAGGAACTTGATGAAGAACTTCTTGCGGTAGACTTGGAAGCGGATGTCGAAGATGCGACCCATGCGCGATGTGAACTCCGCGAGCTCCCAGCGCGCCATGCCGTTGGCGTGCATCTCCTCAGCGCCCTGAACCGTCTCGGCGATCCGTTCAGAGACTTTGCGGACCTCCTTGACCCGCTCCTTGCCAAGCAGGTTCACACGCCGCTGCAGCTTCGGAATGATGTAACCCTGCATCGGGTAAAGAGAGATCGACGCGAGGCCCATCCAGGGGTCCTGCATGAAGATAAAGACCAGGGCCGTGATCAGAAGGCCGCCCTGATACATCGGCAGCGCCAGGGCATCACCGATGAAACCGCCCAGCGGCTCGACCTCCTGGGTCACCATGGGAATGAGCTCGCCCGAACTGACCCGCCGGAAATGGGGCAGGGGGAAACGCATGATCCGGCTGTAGAGCTGATAACGCAGCCTTCGGAGCATGCGTTCGCCCATCAACCCCTTGTAAACGTTGATAAAATACTTGAAGCCGCCGTTGATCAGGACAAGGCCGAGGAACATCGCGCAATAAACGGACAGGAGTGCAAGACGCTCCATCTCCGTGACTTCGAAACCCAGAACCGTGAACACCCGGGTGTCGACCTCACCCGTCATGGCGTTGAGATCGACTCCAGGGACAGAAAGTTCCGCTTCCGACGCAGCCTCGCTCAGCACGTTGTTGACGATGAGCTTCGGCACATCGAGCGAAACGTAATAAAACGGCAACGACAGCACGGTGAAGAGCAGAATGAAAATCTGCTCCCGCTTCGAGTACCGGAAGATGAACTTGTAAACAGTACGTTCCATGACGAACGTCAGCGCCCCC
>CEUN01126179.1_pt1 | contig 66078 bp, 58 predicted proteins | sample 361501 | NCBI WGS metagenome assembly CEUN01 (sample SAMEA2622801, study PRJEB7988) | marine metagenome | biome: marine biome (ENVO:00000447); feature: marine epipelagic mixed layer (ENVO:xxxxxxxxx); material: "saline water (ENVO:00002010), including plankton (ENVO:xxxxxxxx)" | depth 120 m | reverse complement strand
CGAATGCAGAACCATGGCAACCAATACATGATGCTGATCACAATACATGATTCTAATCATGAAGGGGAAATTCTAGAAAAAGATAATATGAAATTAATATTTGGCTTGTATTTTACATGTTTAATTGAACTCTATTTCAACATTAAAATATAAAAAAGCATAGGATTATAAAACTGTATTTCTACGCAACATATATTGTATCTCTATTAAACCACCTGATAGCTATATCCAAGTATAAATAGCTAATTCCATTTAATATAAAATAAAACCAGCCTCCATTACATATTCAATAATTCCTATTTAAATTCCTGGTAAAGAATAGATGCTACGTTATTTTCCTGAAAATAATACCACCTATGTACATAGAAAAAGAGACTATCTAATAGCAGCATTTACTTTTATTTGTGTTGCAATCAGTTTAAATGTAGATGCAAGTGGCAGCCTAGAAATGCAAAATTTCATGGGTATTATTGCCTGGATTTTCCTTGCTATTCTATTAATTGGTGAAAATAAAGATGTACGAACACAAGTTATAATAGCAGTTGTTTTTGCAACTATTGGTGAACATTTTGCCTCTATTTATATGGGTGGATACATATACCGTTTTGAAAATGTTCCGGCATATGTGCCTCCTGGACATGGAATGGTCTATTTAACGGCTATAGCACTTTCCCGTTCTGGACTATTCTTAAGAAATTCCAGAAGAATTGCAGCATTTGTGGTAATAGTATGTGGTCTCTGGTCTGCTTGGGGGATTAGTGGGATTCCTGAGCAAGGAGATGCTGTAGGTGCAATACTATTTTGTGTTTTCTTAATTTACCTTTTTAAAGGCCGCTCGCCACTAGTTTACCTTGCTGCTTTCTTTATAACAACATGGCTAGAATTAATTGGGACAGCAGCAGGGACTTGGAGGTGGGTTGAATTAGAACCTATTTTTGGTCTGCAACAAGGAAATCCACCTAGCGGAGTTGCTGCTTGGTATTGCTTAGTAGATGCTGTAGCAATTAGTGGTGCTCCAATACTTCTAAAATGGATAACTAGAACCAGCAATTGGATCACAAAAAAAATTGAAAAAGAAATATTTTAAAAAAACAGAAAACAAATAAATATTACTATGACTAATAAAATAATCTCTATAAAATTTTACTATTTGTATAAGAGTAATCTATATGACATTTGATCAGCTAGGCCTATCTGTAGAAATACTTCGTGCAATTAAGGACAGAGGATATTTAAATCCTACACCAATCCAAGCTCAAGCAATTCCAGAAATAATTAATGGTAAAGATATTATGGGAGGAGCTCAGACAGGAACTGGAAAGACTGCCAGTTTCACCCTTCCAATGCTACGAAGATTACAACCCTATGCAAACACCAGTGTATCACCAGCTAGGCATCCAATTCGTTGTTTAATCCTAATTCCAACACGTGAATTAGCTGCACAACTATTCGAAAATGTCAAAACGTACGGCAATTATTTACCTCTTAAATGTACTGTAGTTTATGGTGGAGTCAACATGGATTCACAGATTAAAGAACTTCGCTCTGGTGTAGAAATTTTAGTGGCTACTCCTGGACGTCTCTTAGACCATATCCGGCAAAAAACATTGCGCCTATCTCAAGTAGAAATATTGATACTAGATGAGGCTGATAGAATGTTAGATATGGGATTCCTGCCTGATATAAAACGCATTCTTACATTATTGCCACAGAAACGACAAAGCCTTATGTTTTCTGCAACTTTCTCTAAAGAAATTAAAAAACTTGCAAATAATATACTAAAGAAACCTATCTTAATTGAAGTAGCAAAATGTAACTCTATATCTAACCTAGTAACACATGTAGTTCACCCTGTAGATCAAGAACGTAAACAAGAATTATTGACCTACTTAATAAAGTCACAAAACTTAAGACAAGTACTAGTATTTGTACGAACAAAGAACAGTGCAGATAATCTTACGCATCAACTAAAAAAAGATGGTATCTTGGCTACAGCCATACATGGTGACAGAAGTCAACTTCAACGCACCCAAGCTCTAGAAGAATTTAAACATGGCAGGGTATGTGCCCTAGTAGCGACTGATATTGCAGCACGTGGGCTTGATATTGAAGATTTACCGCATGTAATTAATTTCGAATTACCAAATACCCCGGAAGATTATATTCATCGTATTGGAAGAACAGGGCGTGCTGGAACTAAAGGATGGGCAACTTCACTAGTATGTGATAGTGAAAATGAGATACTTGAAGAAATAGAGAAACTTATAAAAACTAAAATCACAAAGAAGGTTATTACTTTGTTTAGATCAAAAAAAGAAATCAATCTAAAGATCTACAAAAATAAACGGCGTGGCTACAATCAAGAGAAAGATGATTTAAATATTCAAACAAAAAATAAAAAAAGATTAGGTATTAGTTCCAAAAATAAAGAATATACTAAAGTAAAAAAATCTAAAGAAAAAAAAGATCCACTATTTAGTCATCCCTATGTTCCCGCAAAAAATTCCTCTAAAAAAATTAAATCTCTATCAGATAGCATGGCTATATCAACGCTATCAACAACTACAAATGAATCTAATTCTTTTTACTTAAATAAAAGAAAAAAAGAAACTATACCTGCACTATTTATGCCTAGCCCTATAAGCACCACAAAATAAATAGTTTAACAAATATCTTCTAATTCACTATCAATAATCAAATAAATGAAATAATTTCATTTATTTTCTTTATGCTTAAAACTATCAATCATTAAGAATGATGCACCTATAAGTATTGCAGAATCAGCTACATTGAATGCAGGCCAATGATATCCACTATAATGAATATCTATAAAATCAACCACATAACCAAGAGTCATGCGATCCCATAAATTCCCTAGCGCACCACCTAATATAAAGCTTAATGAAAAACAGAATAATTTTTCTGAGGAATGTTTCTTTAAAAGGTAAGTAATAACAATTGCAGCACATATTGCAATCCCACTAAAAAGCCAACGCTGCCACCCAGACTCATTACTAAGAAAACTAAAAGCTGCTCCAGTATTAAATACCAATACTAAATTAAAAAAATTTGTTATATAAATATTCTGCCCATAAATTAATTCTGATTCTACCCATCGTTTAGTAGAAAAATCTAATATTAAAATAATTATCGCAAGACACAAGCTAGTACTAAATTTCATTACAAATCATTCTTTAATAAATGGAAAAAATTATTCAGAGCTATATTACAATTATAAAATATAGTCATTACTTCATATTTATATAAAACTCTTATTGCATCAAACTCAAGCAAATTTACGCTCTTCACCAGGACCAAATAGGTTCGATACACATCTCCTACATATAGTAGGATGATCTTTCTTATAGCCAACATCTTTACGATAATGCCAGCATCTTTCACACTTAGCATAATCACTTGGAGTTATCATAATATTTCTTTCTGAAGAACTCTGCACCTGAATAAGATTTACTTCTGAAACTATAAAGACTAGCCGCAAATCATTCCCAAGACTACTTAAAAGAAAGAAATCATCTCCATTACAACGAATTTCTATAACTGCTGAGAGTGACGAACCAATAATTCCTTTCTCCCTTGATTCCTCTAACCTTTTTTGCACCTCTGAACGCAACTCCCGAATCCTACTCCAACGTTGCAGCACTAATTCAGCATCATTTTGTAGTGGGAATTTATACCAAGTTTGTAAAAATATACTATCTCTATCTTTATTCGTAAGATGCTCCCATGCCTCCTCTGCTGTGAAACTTAAAATAGGAGAAAGAAGACGAATTAAACTATGTGCAATATGAAATAGCGCACTCTGTGCTGAACGACGTGCTACGCCTCCCAATGCTGCCGTATATAATCTATCTTTAAGAATATCTAAATAAAACCCACCTAAATCCTCGGAGCAAAAATAATGTAATTTATTTACTACAACATGGAACTCATTGACCTGATAGCTCTTTATTAAATTTTCCTGAAATGCTCTAGTAAATGTTAGCATGTAGAGATCAATCTCTAACCAATCTTCGTATTTTATAAAATCTGTTTCAGGATTAAAATCTGATAAATTAGCTAAAAGAAATCTTAAGGTATTACGTATACGCCGATAACTCTCTACAACTCGTTTCAAAATCTCATCTGAAATAGAAATTTCGCCAGAATAATCGGTAGAAGCAGCCCACAATCTCAGAATATCTGCTCCTAAAGTATCTACGATTTTTTGCGGAGATATAACATTACCCCTAGATTTACTCATCTTACGCCCATCTCCATCAACTACAAAACCATGAGTAAGTAATGCTTTATATGGGGGCTGACCATTATTAATTGCACAGCTAGTCAGAAGAGAAGACTGGAACCAACCCCGATGCTGATCAGACCCTTCTAAATAGAGGTCTGCTGGGAACTCGAGCTGATCATATGATTTCAGAACTGTAGCATGTGTTGTACCAGAATCAAACCATACATCTAATGTATCTGTCAGTTTATAATAATTCTTTGAGTCTTCCCCTAGGAGTTCTTCTGGATCTAAATTAAACCAAGCTTCTATCCCTTTCTTCTCAACCATTATTGCAACTTTCTCAAAGAATAATTCAGTATCAGGGTGTGGCTCATGTGTATCCTTATGAACAAAGATTGTCATAGGCACACCCCAATTTCTCTGACGTGATACACACCAATCAAAACGATTCTTAATCATCGTTTCTAAACGAGCACGACCCCAAGATGGGAAAAATTTAGTCAAAGTTACTGCAGAGTTAGCTTTGGTACGAAGAGTATTCTTATTATCATCTAAATAAGAAGTTTCCATACCAATGAACCACTGCCTAGTAGCACGAAATATGATTGGTGTCCTATGTCGCCAACAATGAGGATAGCTATGTTGCAATTTTCCTGCATGCATTAACAAATTATTTTTCTCTAGTTCTTGAATTACCACTTCTGTAGCATTCCAGACTGACAACCCCCCCACAAGAGGTATATGCCTATAAAATTTACCATCACTATCTACCGGATTATCTATTGGTAAATTATATTTCTGACCAACCACATAATCATCTACGCCATGTGCAGGAGCAATATGAACTAGTCCTGTTCCTGTATCAGTTGTAACATGGTGGCTACTAACGATTGAAATATGACGATTATAAAATGGGTGTTTTAATCTAATTAAATTAAGATCTAGCCCTTTACAGCCTCCAAGAACTCCCAAGTTTTTCAAACCATAATTGGCTAGGCACATTTTATCAAGAGATGAACTATCAGAACTAGTTCCAGTATGGGTTTCACCAGACAGAATTAATAATCCTCTATCCGTTCTAATTAAGTGGTAATTATGATCTGGATGCACACTTACCGCTTGATTAGCTGGTAAAGTCCAAGGTGTAGTCGTCCAAATTATAGCAAAAGCTGGCTCATTAATATCTGGCACACCTATTGCTTTAGCAAGCTTATCGCTATCAATCACTGGAAATGCCACATCTATTGCTATAGAGTCTTTATTCTCATATTCTACCTCTGCCTCAGCAAGTGAAGACTTACAATCAATACACCAATTAACAGGCTTCTGACCTTGATAAAGAATTCCCTTCTTATAAATACTGCCAAGCGAACGAATTATTCCAGCCTCAATTCTATAATTCATAGTTAGGTAAGGTTTTTCCCAGTCCCCTAATACCCCAAGACGAACAAACCCAGCTTTCTGATTTTCAACCTGCTCTTGAGCAAAATTACGACACAATTCTCTAACTTTATCCCCAGATAAATTCTTACCATGTTTTTTTTCTATCTGATGCTCAATTGGAAGACCATGACAATCCCATCCTGGAACATAGGGAGCATCATAACCATCTAGTGTTCTACTTTTTAGAATAACATCCTTAAAAATCTTATTAATTGCATGACCAATATGTATATCCCCATTCGCATATGGTGGACCGTCATGCAAAACAAATTTTGGTTTTCCTTTACAAGTTTCCCGAATTTTTTGATAAAGATTATTTGTCTTCCAATTCTTAAGTATTCCAGGCTCACGCTTAGCTAAGTTACCTCGCATTGGAAAAGGGGTGTCAGGTAAATTAAGTGTTTTTTTATAGTCCATTATAAAATATTTTTTATACTTATAAATTCAGGAAATATCTTTTTGCCTTTTCTACATCATAGCCAATTTGCTTGATAAGCATACCAAGATCCGAATATTTTTCTTCATCTCGTATCTTTTTTAAAAAGACTACACGCAAATAACAGCCATATATTTCTTTATCAAAATCAAATAAATGTACTTCAAGAACTGGTTTGCCATTTTGATATATTGTTGGCCTTACACCCAAACTAGCCACACCATGTACTTCTATCTGTGGATATGTCTCATTTGTACCATACACCTTAACTACAAAAATACCAGATATAGGTGGTCGATTACGCCTCAATTGAATATTAGCAGTAGGAAAGCCTATATTTCTTCCTAATTTATCACCTTCTATAACACGACCACTAATACTATAAGGTCTACCTAGAAAATATTTGGCAGCTTCTAAATCTCCTATAGAAAGAGCTTCCCGTATTGCTGTACTTGAAACCCTTAAGCCACCTAGAGTGTAACTTTTCATTTCTTCTACTTTAAATCCATTTTTGTTGGAGAGGCTTCTTAACATCATACAATCACCTCTACGATTAGTACCAAATCGGAAATCATCACCTACCAGTACCCATCGAGCAGCAAATCCCTGTTTTAAAACTCGTACTATAAAGTCTTCTGCTCTAATTGATGCAAATGCAGCATTAAAATGACAAACATGCACATGCTCTATATTCAATTCCTCCATTAATTCCAATTTTTCCCGAAGACTGGTAAGCCTTACTGGCGCATTACTCTTTACAAAAAATTCACGTGGATGAGGCTCAAAAATTATGACACAGGAAATAAGATTAAGCTGCGTGGCAGCCTCATTCAAACGAATGATCATAGCCTGATGGCCCAAATGCACTCCATCAAAGTTACCTATAGTAAGTGCCGTGGGATCTTTAGCTAAAGTGGGGACGCCTCGAAAAACATGCATGATACTTAGATTCTTAGAAAATAGAATTGTAGCCTGTTCATGATAGGCAAGTCTAGATTTAGTCTATTAAATTCGCATATATTACACTGCAGCTCTTCAAATCCATAAAATAGATTCTTATATTAAAATGTATACTTTTTACAAAGGCACTACATTAGATTATAAAAATAATTTACAACTAGTAATTACGTTGACATATTAATCTGTTGAGCGTAAATTTATAGAAAATAAGCTTATAGACTATAAATATACAAATTATATTAATAACCTATATAGTATAAATAGAAAATAGTATTTTCTTTGTAAAGACTATATAGCCTGAAATAATAAATAACTAAATTTAATTAGGGTCTTATAACAACAAACATATATAAAATATGTACGATTATATATGTTATTTATAGTATCATCTTTTTCATCATTCCAAGATTATTATAAAGATATTATTTTTTCTGTCACATTAATTCTACACACACATAAAAACAACATCTTGATAAAGACAGCCTAAATTTCTGAGAATTAATTCTCACTCTTCATCATTTAGTATTAAAAATACTACTATCTATAAACTGCCAGACTATCATGGAGTAAAATAATCAGATGAATATCTGATTAACAAGTTCATAAACATTTTTCAACATGTCCAATCTTGTACACGAGCTTATTTCTCAATCTGCAAACCGATACCCTAATTCGGATGCTCTTGTCTATAAGGGTTCTAAAAAGAGCTACTTTACTCTCTATCGTGATATAAAAAGAGTTGCCTCTAATTTTATTTCGTTAGGACTCTACCGAAATGAACGTTTAGCTGTATACCTAGAGAAAAGACATGAAACAGTAATATCTATTTTTGGAGCTGCTGCAGCGGGTGGAGTTTTTGTGCCTATCAATCCCATCCTCAAGTCAGAACAAGTAGCCTATATTTTATGTGATTGCAATGTAAAAATTCTAATCACCTCATCTTATAGACTAAATATACTTATTGATATATTGCCAAAGTGCCATGATTTACATACTGTAATTATCGTCGATTCAGAAGAAATACAGTTTGCTATTCCTGGACTAAATATTGTCCCTTGGAATCAAATGTGTACCACCTTATCCACTAAAAAACCACCTAAAATAATTGATAGTGATATGGTAGCAATTCTCTATACATCAGGTAGTACTGGAAAGCCTAAAGGAGTAGCTCTTTCACATCGAAATATAGTTACTGGTGCTATAAGTGTATCTCAGTATTTAGAAAACAAACCTAACGACCGAATTTTATCAATTCTACCAATAAGCTTTGATTATGGGCTAAATCAACTCACTACAGTATTTTATACTGGGGCCACATGCATTCTATATAATCACCTTTTTCCACGAGACATCATCGAAATAATTCAAACTGAAAACATTAGTGGCCTGGCTGCCATTCCTCCTCTATGGATTCAATTATCACAACTAAAATGGCCAGAAATTACTTCTTTACGATATATTACAAATTCAGGAGGAACAATACCTCAAGCTACACTTAATATACTACGTAGTATACTTCCAGAAACTAAAATATTTCTAATGTATGGATTTACCGAATCCTTCCGTTCAACATACCTATGCCCCCAAGAAATTAATATTAGACCCAATTCCATTGGTAAAGCCATTCCTAATGCTGAGATTTTCGTACTCAGAGAAGATGGAACAGAATGTGCTCCTTATGAACCAGGAGAATTAGTACATAAAGGAGATCTAGTATCTATGGGGTATTGGAACAACCCGAAAGAAACTTCAATAAAGTTCCGGCCATTCCCTCAAAAAAATACTGGGCTAACCACACCAGAAATTGCAGTATGGTCAGGTGATACAGTACTTTCTGATGATGAAGGATATTTATACTTTATATGCCGCCAAGATGACATGATAAAAACTTCTGGTTATCGTGTAAGCCCTACTGAAATAGAGGAGGTGATTTATGCCACTGGACTTATAAATGAAGCTGTTGCTATTGGAGTTCCACATCCTATTCTTGGACAAGCTATAGTCGTAATTGTAACTTCACTTGAAAGTATAAATTTTAACAAAGAAAAGGTACTATCAGCCTGTAAGGCCAACCTCCCCAACTTCATGGTACCAATTAATATTATACTAAGAAAAGATATTCTGCCACGTAACCATAACGGTAAAATAGATCGCAAACTTCTTACTAAAGAAATACAAGAAAATACTACCAAGACTAAACTATGAAAAATGACTTAAAACATACCCCCATGATCCAATTTTCCCATAATAAAGGCTGTCTGCAAATTGGTGGCATATCACTCTCGCGTTTGGTACAACGAATAGGCACAACTCCTTTTTATGCATATGATAGAAAATTAATTACAGAACGGATTACCCTTTTACGCAAATATTTACCTAATGACATAGAAATCCACTATGCGATGAAAGCTAATCCTATGCCTGCTGTTGTGCAGCATATAGCTACCCTAGTTGACGGAATAGATGTGGCTTCAGCAGGCGAACTCAGGGTTGCGCTTGATACAACAATGCCTCCAAACCAAATTAGTTTTGCAGGGCCCGGAAAAAAAGATACTGAACTCAGCTGTGCTATCGCCTCTGGAATTATTTTAAACATGGAATCAGGAAAAGAAATGGAGCGTATTGCAATACTTGGTAAACGTTTAGGTATACGCCCAAAAGTAGCTATACGAGTTAATCCTGATTTTGAATTGAAATCATCTGGTATGAAAATGAGTGGAGGAGGGAAACAATTTGGTATTGATGCTGAGCACGTCCCATCTATATTGGCACAAATAAATTCACTTAAACTTAATTTTAGAGGGTTTCATATATTCTGTGGTTCACAAAATCTTAACGCTACAGCTATCCAAAAAACACAAGAACAAATCCTAGAACTCTTTCTTCATCTAACCCAGAAAACCCCTGATCCAGTTCACTTACTTAACATAGGAGGTGGTTTTGGTGTTCCTTATTTTCCTGGTGAGAATGCATTAGATCTAGAATTAGTTGGTAAAAATTTACATTGCTTAGCTGAGAAGCTAAAGAGGCGCAGCCCTAATACAAAAATTGCAATCGAACTTGGAAGATATATCGTTGCTGAATCAGGTATCTATGTATGTCGTGTCCTAGAACGTAAAATATCAAGAAAACGAGTATTTCTAATTACTGACGGAGGATTACACCACCACTTAGCTGCTTCTGGGAATTTTGGTCAAATAATCCGTAAAAACTATCCTGTAGCAGTTGGTAATAAGATAACAGAACAAAAAAAAGAAATTGTCACTATAGTCGGACCACTATGTACCCCTCTAGACCTATTAGCTGAAGAGATTAAACTAGCAAAAGCAGATACCGGAGATTTAATTGTGATATTCCAGTCTGGCGCTTATGGATTAACAGCAAGCCCAACCACTTTCCTTAATCATCCAGCACCAATAGAAGTACTAGTTTAATAAAAATTATAAGTAGTAATGTATTAACTATTTCTACCTATTTCAAATCAACATGAAATTCTATATCTTATATATGAGACCTCCCCCACCTTATCATGGCATAATTCTATTTGGCTCCATTTGAGATCCTGAGTAGAAATAGTCCCTTTAAAATTATTTAACGGACATAGAATGCTAAATTAGAATGGGAGTATTAATAGATAAAATGAGTTGGTAACTTAACCAACATATTAATGACTAAAATATGGAAAGAATAACATGCTGGTAATGATCGATAATTATGACTCTTTCACTTATAATTTAGTGCAATATTTTGGAGAATTAGGAGAGGATGTAGTAGTCTTCCGTAACGATGAAATAACCCCAGATGAAATAATAAATCTACAACCATCATTTATTGTAATTTCTCCTGGACCTTGCACACCTATAGAAGCTGGTATCTCCATACCTCTAATTAAAAGACATTGTGAGAAAATTCCAATATTAGGCGTTTGTCTTGGGCACCAAAGTATAGGACAGGCATTTGGTGGGAAAATAATTCATGCTAAGCAACTAATGCATGGAAAAACTACATTAGTTTCTCATAATAATACTGGTGTATTCCATAATTTACCTAATCCATTCAATGCTACTCGCTACCACTCTCTGGCTATCGAAGAAAAAAACTTACCAAAGTGCCTAGAAATAACTGCAAGAGCAGAAGATGGAGAAATTATGGGTATACGACATAAAGATTTATCAATTCAAGGTGTACAGTTTCACCCAGAATCCTTTCTAACTGAACATGGACATAAATTACTTAAAAATTTTCTTATTCAATAAGTGATAGATAGGAAACCTTGTCAAAGTATCTTAATAGAGGCTTGAAAATGAAACCGCAAGAAGCACTTATACGTCTAATAGATCATCATGAAATTAATCATGAAGATATGCTTTCAATCACTCATCAAATCATTGAAGGAAAAATTTCTCCCGAACTTACTTCTGCCATTCTTATTGGCTTAAGAGTAAAAAGAGAAACTATTGGAGAAATTGCTGCAGCTTCTAAAGCAATACGTGGCCTTGTTACAAAAGTTGATCTCGTTAACCCCCTAAATCTGGTTGATACTTGTGGTACAGGTGGGGATACTACAAATACTTTCAATATATCTACAGCTACAGCATTTGTAGCAGCTGCAGCTGGAGCTCATATTGCTAAGCATGGAGGCCGTTCGGTTTCAAGTAAATCAGGAAGTGCTGATGTACTTGAGACTTTAGGCGTCAATATTAACCAGACACCTAAACAAGTAGCCCAGGCTATTAATGAAGTTGGTTTGGGATTTATGTTTGCCCCTAATTTCCATAGCGTTATGAAGAACTTAGCGCAAATACGTCATCAACTTGGAGTGCGCACCCTATTTAATATACTAGGACCATTAACAAACCCTGCCGGAGCAAGAAACCAGGTACTAGGTGTATTTAACCCCGAGCTTGTTGGAATACTAATTCGTGTACTGCAAAAACTAAATAGCAAACATGTAATGGTTGTTCACGGCCTTGATGGACTGGATGAAATTACAACCTCATGTGAAACTATAGTAGGGGAACTTCGGGATGGGAAAATAACTGAATATTCTATTAAACCAGAGGACTTCGGTATAAAAAGATCCGATATTTCAACTATTACTGTTCAAGATAGTACGCAATCTATGGATATATTGCTATCTGTTCTAGAAAACAAGCCAGGAACGGCACTGGATATTGTGCTACTTAATGCTGGTGCAGCAATTTATGTTGCTGGCATAACAAATTCTCTAAAGCTAGGTATAGAAAAGGCCCGTATAGTGATAAAAAATGGACTAGCCAAAGAGAAATTACAGGAGCTGATAAAATTTACTAATAATAACTAATAAATTCTATCTTCACTTACTATTTATATAGGTCCAATATAAATAATTTACTTAACAATTTTTGGATAAAATTGTAGATGAATAATATCCTGCAAAAAATACTTACTGTTAAGTTGAAAGAAATTTCAACCGCAAAAGAAAGAAAATCTCTATTAGCAATACATGCAGAGGCTGAATCAGCTTGTCCACCTAGAGATTTTACTGGCGCTATCCGTAAAAAAATTTCTGCTGGTTCCCCCGCTATCATTGCAGAAATTAAGAAAGCTAGCCCTAGCAAAGGTTTGTTACGAGAAAATTTTGACCCTGCTGACATAGCTAAGAGCTATACAAGCCATGGTGCAACATGTCTATCTGTACTGACTGACAAGCAATTCTTTCAAGGCGATACACAGAATCTTCTACTTGCACGTACTGCATGTAATCTACCAATTTTACGTAAAGATTTTATGCTAGATGAGTATCAAATTGTTGAAGCACGTGCTATGGGAGCAGACTGTATCCTACTTATCGTATCAGTTTTCTTAGACTTCCCTCATTTTTTTGGAGGAGATGGGACCGAAGATGTGGCAATATCTCAAATGCTTAAACTAGAATCTTTAGCACATGAACTTGGCATGTCTGTCCTCGTAGAGACACATAATAGTAAAGAGCTTTCACTTGCTCTCAAACTAAATACACCTCTAATTGGTATAAATAATCGTAACCTCCATACTTTTGAAACTAAACTAGACACTACGTTAAAACTTCTTCACCAATTTCCACAAGAAACAACTAAAAATTCTAAACACATTATTATTACTGAAAGTGGAATATTAACTCCTGCTGATGTCACTAAAATGCGAGATCATAATATCCACACATTTCTTGTGGGAGAAGCTTTTATGCGTTCAAATGATCCTGGAAAAGCATTAACTAAATTATTTAGATAAATCTTACATAAAACATTAAACTAAAGAATGCTCTATACAAAATGTGGGCAGTAACAATAATCAACTCTAAATTCTATATAACATAAAATTATGGCAAACATTGGCTTTATTGGCTTAGGTATTATGGGAACCCCTATGGCCAAAAATCTTATTAAGAATAGCCACCTTATAGCACTTTATTCCCGAAGTGGTGTGCCTAAAGAATTAATTAAAAAAGGCGGTAAACCTTGTGTCTCGCCCAAACACGTAACACAGACATCAGATATCATCATAACTATGCTACCTAATACAAAAGATGTAGAGAAAGTACTATTTGATGAAAATGGTGTCATACAGGGATTAAGCCCTGGAAAAATTATAATAGACATGAGCTCAATTTCTCCCACTCAAACAAAAATATTTGCTGCTAAAATTAACCGTCTTAATTGCCATTATGTAGATGCACCAGTATCAGGAGGTGATATTGGTGCAAAAGAAGCAACGCTTACAATTATGGTTGGGGCTGAAGCAGAAATATTTAATAATATAAAACCAATTCTTAATTTAATGGGAAAAAATATCACTCTAATAGGAGAGAATGGTGCAGGACAAGCCTGTAAAATTGCAAATCAGATTATTGCAGCATTAACTATTGAAGCAATCAGTGAGGCATTATTACTTATGTCTAAGGCAGGGGTAGATCCCAATAAAGTAAGGCAGGCACTAATGGGTGGATTTGCCTCATCACGTATTTTAGAGGTTCATGGTAAACGCATGATAAATAAATCATTTGAGCCTGGGTTTAGAGTAGAATTACACCAGAAAGACTTAAGCATTGCACTGTCTTACGCACAGGAATTAGGGATAAATTTACCTAATACCTCAACAACATTAAAACTTCTTAATGCCTGTATTACTTACGGAGATTCCAAACTAGATAGTTCTGCAATGATCCAAACTTTAGAGAAGCAAATAAGCTTAAATATTTAAGGAACTTATTCTATGCAACTTATTGAGCTTGTCCATAAACTACGTCATTTTTTACCTTCTGAGTCAGTACTTTATGACATAGAAGATTTAAAGCCATATGAATGTGATGGCTTATCAGCATATCGACAAATACCAATGATTGCAGTAATTCCAGAGACTGAGGAAGAGATTATAAAAATATTACATATTTGTAAGGCTACCAATACTCCTATTGTAGCAAGAGGTGCAGGTACAGGATTATCTGGGGGTGCGCTACCCCATTCACAAGGAATTTTATTATCTCTTACTAAATTAAAAAAAATACTTGAAATTGATCCTATGACAAGAACAGCAAGAGTACAACCAGGAGTACGTAACCTAGCAATTAGTGAATCAGCAGCAGCATATGGACTTTATTACGCACCGGACCCCTCTTCACAAATTGCTTGTACCATTGGTGGTAATATAGCTGAAAATTCTGGTGGTGTGCACTGCCTAAAATATGGCCTTACTGTACATAATATTCTTAAACTTAGAGTAATTACTATTGAAGGAGAATGCCTAGAAATTGGTGGCCCGTGCCTTGATACTCCAGGATACGATTTACTAGCACTTATGACTGGCAGTGAAGGTATGCTTGGAATTGTAACCGAAATTACTGTAAAACTCCTACCCAAGCCAGAGAAAGCTCAAGTAGTTATGGCTGCCTTTGATGATATTCAAAAAGCTGGAGATGCAGTAGCAAAAATAATCGGAGCAGGAATAATTCCAGCAGGCATGGAAATGATGGATAAACTTACTACTCATGCTGTTGAGGGATTTGTTCCTGCTGGCTATAACCTTGATGCGGAAGCAATCCTACTGTGTGAATCTGACGGTACAGAAGAAGAGGTAGCTGATGAAATTAAGAGAATTAATAAAATTATGAGAAAGAATGGTGCAGTCGATATAAAAACATCAAATAATGAGAATGAACGTCTAAAATTTTGGGCTGGACGTAAAGCTGCATTTCCTGCAGCTGGCCGTATTTCACCTGATTATTACTGTATGGATGGTACCATACCACGCAGGAACCTTGCCCATGTACTAGCCGAAATTAAAAAACTATCAATAAAATATGGCCTACGTTGTATGAATGTTTTTCATGCTGGCGATGGAAATCTACATCCATTAATTCTATATGATGCTAATCAACCTGGAGAGCTACAAAAGGCTGAAAATTTTGGAGCAGAAATATTAGAAATGTGTATACAAGTTGGAGGAACAATTACTGGAGAACACGGTGTAGGTATAGAAAAAATAAACCAAATGTGCTCCCAATTTAATTCACAAGAATTAAAAATATTTCATGCTATCAAATTAGCATTTGATCCTTATAAACTATTAAATCCAGGAAAAGCAATACCTACTTTACGACGTTGTGCAGAACATGGGGCTATGCATGTACATAAGAATCAAGAGAGGTTTCCAAACTTACCTAGATTTTGAGAAGCCAAATAAATAAATTAAAGAAAATATAGAAATAAAATCTATGCAAGATATTATTGGCCAATATAAGAATACTATTAGCACCGCAATAAATTACAAAACACCAATACTTATTCGTGGAGGAGGAACTAAAGACTTTTATGGCACGCCTACAAATAGAAATAATCATGAAATTCTTAATACTAAAACTTATACTGGAATTATTGATTATGATCCAACTGAACTCGTTGTAACTGCACGAACTGGTACTTCTTTAGCCAACCTTGAAAACGAATTACTAGAACAGAATCAAATGCTAGGTTTTGAGCCACCTCATTTTGGACCTGAAGCTACCTTTGGTGGCTCTATAGCTAGCGGGTTATCTGGTCCACGTAGAGCATATACAGGTGCTATTCGTGATTTTATACTAGGAATACGTGTACTAGATGGAAATGGAAATGATTTATATTTTGGTGGAAAAGTTATAAAGAATGTTGCGGGATATGACATTTCACGTTTAATGACAGGTTCAATGGGGACTCTTGGTTTGCTATTAGAAGCCTCTATTAAAGTATTGCCAATACCACCTTCTGAATTAACATTACGTATGCAAATGAAAGAATCAGAGGCTATTGAGAAGATGAACCAATGGGCTGGGAAACCACTACCAATCTCTGCAACATGTTTCTATGAAAACAGCTTGACAGTTAGGCTCTCTGGTAGCGAATCAGCTGTACATTCGGCTTACACTAAGCTTGGTGGGGAAGTTATATCAAATGGCCCTTTATTTTGGAATTCTATACGTGAACAAACCCACTCATTCTTTCAATCTAATAACTCATTATGGAGATTATCTTTAAAATCTAATTCCCCATCACTCCAATTACCTGGAAAGCAATTGATTGAATGGAGTGGGGCGCTACGCTGGCTATCTTGTAATATTACAGATATGGATAAAATAGAAAATATTGTACGATCAAAATCAATTATTGCACATGGAAATGCTACGCTATTTCGTAGCAACAAAGAACCTAAGTCAGTTTTTCATCCACCTAAGCCCCAGATGATAAAAATATACCAACGTATAAAAGAAAAATTTGACCCTTTAGGTATTTTTAATCCTAACAGAATGTTCCGGGGTCTATGAGGTATGCAAACTAATCTAACTAGATTAATTAAAGAGACTCATAAAGGCAAAGAAGCCGAATCTATACTTAGATCTTGTGTTCATTGCGGTTTTTGTTTAGCTACTTGTCCAACTTATCAAATACTAAATAATGAGTTAGATAGCCCGCGTGGGAGAATTTACCTTATGAAGGAAGTATTAGAAGGAAAGATAGCCACAAAAAAAACCCAATTACACCTAGATCGATGTCTTACCTGCCGAGGATGTGAAACTACCTGTCCTTCTGGTGTTCAATATGGAAAACTAATAGACATATGTCGAGAGGTTGTTGAAAAACAGGCCACACGTAGTATAAAAATTAAAACAATAAGATATACCCTTCGGCAAATATTACCTAGCCCTACTTTTTTCATGATATTACTAAAGATAGTGCAAACAGCTAGATATTTATTACCTAAAAAAATCCAAAATTCAATCCCATATAAAGCTAGAAATGCAGGAATATGGCCCCCAGTAAGACATAAGCGTAAAATGTTAGCTCTTGATGGTTGTGTACAACCTGCAATAGCCCCCAATATCAATGCTGCTACTGCAAGAATTTTAGATAGAATTGGTATTTCACTTATCAAGGTAAAAAAAGAAAACTGTTGTGGTGCAATTTCATACCACCTAAATGCTCAACAAGAAGGACTAAATTATATGCGCCGCAATATAGATGCCTGGTGGCCATACCTTGATAATAGTTTAGATAATGGGATTGAAGGTATTGTTATGACAGCAAGTGGTTGTGGTATAACTGTCAAAGAATATGGGAGTTATTTAAAATATGATAAGGCCTATGCAGATAAAGCAGCACGAATTTCAGATTTAACCAAAGATATTAGTGAAGTATTAAATGGTGAGACTGAAAAGCTCACCTCTCTTTTCTATGATACAGAATCATATACTAAAAAACCAAACCTAACCTTCCATTCTCCCTGTACTCTACAACATGGACTCAAAATTCAAGGGGTAGTAGAAAATATTCTTACAATAGCAGGATTCAATCTAATTTTATCTCAAGATAATAATATTTGCTGCGGCTCAGCAGGAACTTATTCAATCCTACAACCTCAGTTGTCTCAACAGCTACTGAAGAATAAAATAAAAGCACTAACATCTAACAGTCATACTCAAATAGTTACTGCAAATATTGGCTGTCTTACACATATTCAAAGTGGTACGCCATTAATAATTAAACATTGGATTGAGGTGCTAGATGAAAAACTACATAGTCATTAATATATAAATGGCGAAGAAAAATCAATCAAACCCACTGCCACCAAGAATCATAAGGCTATTACGTGAATCATATTCACTTGCCTTATTAGGTGTGGTGCTTTATTTAGCATTAATATTATATGGATACAACCATACTGATCCCGGCTGGTCACATAATAATGAAGTGGCCTTTATACAAAATCCAGGTGGTTATGTAGGCGCATGGTTAGCTGATTTGCTTTTATATTTATTTGGCATTTCTGCATGGCTATGGATATTATTCTTTACCTATTTAGTATCACTCGGTTATCGTAATATTAATTTAGTAGGAATTTTTGACCGACGCCCAATATTACTTTCAACAGCAGGTTTTATTACATTCCTTATTGCAAGCAGTGGAATTGAAGCACTACAGCTATATCCACCTAATATGCCACTACCCAATGAAAATGGTGGAATGCTAGGTAACATAATTATAAAAAGCCTATCTCAAGCATTTGGCCCTACTGGATCTATCCTTACATTACTAGTACTGTTAGCCATAGGTTTTAGCCTATTTACTGGGCTCTCATGGGTCCGCCTTGCTGAAAGTATAGGAGGTCTAATTGAGAATTCCTTATTTGGCCTTAAGAATCATTGGCAAAATAGAAAAGACAGGAAAATGGGCGCAGCTTCTATGATAAAACGTAAAAAAAGAATCGATGTTGAAAAAAAACGTTTTGAAGACCATCCTCCACTCTATATTGCTAAGCCTGTTGATACAATTCCAGAATCACCCCGCTTAATTAAAGAAAAACAGTCACCGTTGTTTGCTGACCTACCAGATTCACCTTTACCACCCCTACATTTATTAGATGAACCAGAAAAAGATATACAAATATTGTCCACTGATACACTTGAATTCACATCTCGCCTAATTGAACGTAAATTAATTGATTTTGGTGTGGAGGTTAAAGTTGTTGCTGCCTACCCTGGCCCAGTCATTACCCGCTATGAAATTGAACCAGCAGTAGGAGTTAAAGGGAGCCAGATCCTCAACCTAGTAAAAGACTTAGCACGTGCGCTGTCAGTAGCAAGTATCCGTGTTGTTGAAATTATACCTGGGAAAACAAGTATGGGACTAGAAATTCCTAATCCTAACCGACAAATAGTACGGCTATCTGAAGTATTTGGATCAAAATCCTATTCTGATATGGCGTCACCATTAACAATTGCATTAGGTAAAGATATTGGGGGCCATCCAATTGTAGCTGATCTCGTAAAAATGCCACATGTGCTTGTAGCAGGAACTACTGGATCTGGAAAATCAGTAGCAATCAATGCAATGATCTTAAGCTTAATCTATAAGGCCACACCTGAACAAGTACGCCTAATCTTAGTAGATCCAAAAATGTTAGAGTTGTCCGTCTATGAAGGTATTCCACATTTATTAGCGCCAGTTGTAACTGATATGCGTCAAGCAGCAAATGCCTTACGCTGGTGTGTAGCAGAAATGGAGAGAAGGTATAAGCTCATGTCGTTACTAGGAGTTAGGAATATAAGTGGGTACAATCAAAAAATCCGTGACTCAATTAAAAATGGAACCCCATTAACTAACCCATTTAGCCTAACACCTGACTTACCAGAACCATTAGAAGAAATGCCACTTATTGTAGTAGTTATTGATGAATTAGCAGACTTAATGATGGTAGTAGGGAAGAAAGTAGAAGAATTAATAACAAGACTTGCTCAGAAAGCCAGAGCAGCAGGGATACATTTATTACTTGCTACTCAACGACCATCAGTAGATGTTATAACTGGCCTAATAAAAGCAAATATTCCTACACGAGTTGCTTTTCAGGTATCAAGTAAAGTAGATTCACGAACTATCCTTGACCAAATAGGTGCTGAAACATTATTAGGGCAAGGAGACATGCTCTATCTTCCCCCTGGAACAGGATATCCACAAAGAGTACATGGGGCTTTTGTTTCTGATCAAGAAGTGCACCGGGTAGTAGAGCATCTCAAAATTAATGGAGAACCACACTATATAGATGGTGTACTTGACCCATTAGAGGAAGGAGAAAGAGGAAGTAATGAAAATGGTAGTATAACTATCAAAGAAGATGAACATGTTGACCCATTATATAAAGAAGCAGTTGATGTTGTAATGAAATCTAGACGTGCTTCAATCTCACTTGTACAAAGACACTTGAGAATTGGCTATAACCGTGCAGCAAGATTAATTGAAAGAATGGAGAATAATGGGCTAGTTTCTTCTATGAAGAATAACGGAAATAGAGAAATATTGGTTCAAGATCAGGATAAATAAATAGCTTTTCTAGGTTATTATCTTCTAGAATAATTAATGAATTAATTCCATAATTAAAGTTCAATGAATTCTTATCAACGGATTACTTATCTCTTATCTTTTTTAGCTCTTCCATGTGCAGTACAAGCTGATGCTATAAAAAGTTTAGAATCATTTATTAAAAATACACATAGCTCACGTGCTATATTTTCTCAGATTGTACTGAACAAAAACATAGAAATAGTACAAGAGGCAGGTGGCACTATGGAGTTTGAACGTCCCAATAAGTTTAGATGGAAATATGAAACCCCATATAAACAATTGATCATTGGAGATGGTACAACAGTTTGGTTTTATGATGTTGATTTGAAACAAGTAACAACCCAGAAGCTCGACGTAACAATTGGTAGTAGTCCAGCTGCATTGCTTGCTCACAAAAACACAATTAAAAAAAATTTTGATTTACATGAAATATATCTACAAGGAGAGCTAGAATGGATAGAAGCTAAACCTAAAATAAAAGAAAGGTCCTTTAAATCACTAAGGCTAGGATTTACCCCAAAAGGATCCTTACGAAAAATGATCCTATATGATGATTTCGAACAGTCTACAGTAATTATATTCTCAAAAATAGAAAAAAATCCTTATTTAGATCCAGAAATATTTAAGTTTATACCACCTAAAAATTTGGATGTAATTCATAATTAATTTATTTTAAAAAATACTATTTACCCAAAATTCTAAACTAGAATTGTTTATATTCAGGACAATACCTCCATGTTAGATATTAATTTATTACGTAAAAATATAGATGATGTAGCTTCAAATCTCGATAAACGAGGATTCTTATTAGATAAAGAATACTTCAAGCAAATATTTTATAAGCGTGGGATTATACGAAAAGAAACACAACAACTAGAAGAAACAAAAAATAAAATTTCACGCAAGATTGGCCAGCTTAGTATGGACAAGAAAACAAGTGCAAATATAGAAGCAGAATCCCTAAAGAAAAAAATGAAAGGAGTGCATAAAGAACTTATCCTAGCAAAGGTAAAACTAGATAAAATTGAGACTGAGTTACAACAATCTCTAGAACAAATACCAAATATCCCACATATCAGCGTCCCAATTGGGAATATAAATAAGAAAATACGAAATTGGGGTGAAAGAAAAGAGGCTAAGTCATTTAATTTTCCAATCAAGGATCATGTGAGCATTGGGGAGGATCTTGAATTATTAAACTTTAGCGCTGCAACAAAAATTAGTGGTGCGCGCTTTAATCTAATGACTGGTGAACTTGCTCGATTACACCGTGCATTAGGACAGCTAATGCTTGACGTACATACACAAGACCACGGTTATACTGAAGCATATGTTCCATATCTGGTTAATGCTGATAGTCTATATGGGACTGGCCAACTACCTAAGTTTGAGGATGACTTATTTAAAACGAATCAACAAAGAAATAATGATACAAAGAATAAGAATGAAAAAAATTTACAAGAAGAAAGCTTATATTTAATCCCAACCTCAGAGGTGCCACTAACTAATTATGTCCGTAATGAAATTATTTCATTAGATTCTCTTCCTGTGAAGCTTACGACACTTTCCCCGTGCTTCCGTTCTGAAGCAGGGAGCTATGGTAAAGATACAAGAGGCTTAATTCGTCAACATCAATTTGAGAAAGTAGAACTTGTACAGCTTGTTCACCCTAATAATTCTTATGAAGCTTTAGAACAACTTGTTCAGCACGCTGAAAAAATATTACAAAAATTAGAACTACCTTACCAGGTAATACTGCTATCCACTAAAGACATGGGATTTGCTGCAGCAAAAACCTACGATATTGAAGTATGGCTACCAGCACAACAAACTTATAGAGAGATTTCTTCTTGCAGTAATTGTGAAGCATTTCAAGCTAGGCGTATGAAGGCTCGCTTTCGTAATAAGAATGGGAAAACAGAACTATTACATACTCTGAATGGTTCAGGATTAGCAGTAGGACGATGCCTAGTAGCAATATTAGAAAACCATCAAAATTCTGATGGTAGTATTTCTATCCCTAAAGCCTTACATCCTTATATGGGTGGTATTACTCAGCTTAGTGTAAAGAAAGAATAACGCCATATAACCATATATATGGGTACCCAAATATTGGGTATTGACAGGTCCATTCAACAACTAAAATTTATCTAATCAAAAAATAAAAATACAATGCCTTTAAAAATTAAGAATTAATTAGATAAATTTAAAATATCAAATCATCACTTTTCTTATTTAGAAATAAAATTACTATCCATAAAATAAAAATCATGAAATATTCTAAATAAATCTAGAATACTATTCTTATTCTCAAGTTGGATACTCGTTACTCAATATAATGTCTACTAAAAGATCTAGATCTAAACAACTTAAGAGTAATAAGTTCTCTACAATTATTTCTAAAAATTTCCCTGAAACCAATTACTTATCCGTTCAAGAATCTGTTTTAAGGAATTTCCATTTTTTTGGGCTTCTTTTTGATGTCGAAGTTGCTCCATTCCAGCAATTATTAATCCAACGCAAGTAGAAAATCTTGGCGTACGTACTACTTCTGCTAAACTACTACGATAAATTGGCAACCCTAACCTAACTGGCATATGGAAAATCTCTTCACCAAGCTCAACCATACCTAACAAAGAACTACTACCGCCAGTAATAACTATCCCAGAAGAAAGCAATTCTTCAAAACCGCTACGACGTAGCTCAGCTTGTACAAGTAAATAAAGCTCTTCAACACGTGGCTCAATAACTTCTGCAAGTGTCTGCCTAGATAATTGACGTGTTCCACGCTCACCTACGCCTGGAACCTCAATCATTTCATTAGTATCAGCCATTCCTTTTAAAGCACAACCATAACGACACTTAATATCTTCAGCATCTTTAGTTGGAGTACGTAATGCCATTGCTATATCATTTGTTATCTGATCTCCTGCAATAGAAATTACTGCTGTATGACGAATTGCGCCCTGGGAGAATATAGCAATATCTGTAGTGCCTCCACCAATATCTACTAAACATACACCTAAATCTTTTTCATCTTCAGACAAAACTGACATTGCTGAGGCAAGTGGCTGTAACACAACATCTCCCACTTCTAATCCGCAACGACGCACACACTTCATAATATTTTGTACAGCAGAAGCTGCACCAGTAACAATATGCACCTTTACTTCTAGCCTCACTCCATTCATACCTATTGGTTCACGTACATCCTCCTGACCATCTATAATAAATTCTTGATTTAGAATATGTAAAACCTGCTGATCTGCAGGAATATTTACTGCTTTAGCAGTTTCCACTACACGTTCAACATCTAGCTGAGATACTTCCTTATCTTTAATTGCTACCATTCCATGTGAATTAAAACTTTTAATATGATTCCCAGCAATACCTGTATATACATTATAAATTTTGCAATCTGCCATTAGCTCTGCTTCCTCAAGAGCACGCTGAATTGCATTAACTGTAGTCTCAATATTCACTACTACACCTTTTTTCAAGCCACTAGAGGAATGACTCCCCATACCAATGATTTCAAACATATCATCAGATGTGGCTTCTGCCGCAATGACAACAATTTTTGATGTGCCAATATCAAGCCCGACAATTAGATCTCTATTTCTATTTCTTTTATTCATTGTATCTATGAGCCTTCATTCGTATCATCCGCTTGTCTTAATAATTTGATTATGGTGCTTCTTATGAGTTGAATTTACTGTACGAACAGCAAACCCATTTGGATATCGCAAATCTATATAAATAATTTTCTCTCTAAATTGTGAAACCACCTGTTCATGTACAGCCACATAAGTTGCTAATCGATCTACCATATTTTCACGCCCCAATTCTAATATAGCGCCATCTTCTAGATGTATACGCCAAGCTTGACGCGCTGAAAAATCTAACTGAACAATGCTTCTCTGAATTAATTTTAGTAATTTATTAAAAACCAAATAATTCTGTGATACTTTCTGAGAGCTCTCTGCTAAACCAGTAAATTTTAATTCTGTTAATTTCCTATTTGTCTTAGCTAAAAATACTTCTCCATAAGTATTTACAAGTTCTGACCCATCTCTCCTAGCAAGAACTATATGCTCTTCTAATTCAATCTCAATACTATTTGGCCAATTCCGACGAATATTTGCAGTACGAACCCAAGGTAGTTTCTCAAACTCACTACCTATCATATCTAATTCTACTGTAAAAAAATTCCCAAATTCATTACGATTTATAATATTACTTATTTGCTTCCTAGTTATATATTTAAACTCTTTTCCATTACTATTCTTTCCGACAATACTTATATTTTTTAATGCAAAAACTGGTAAATTTATAATATGCGGGGTAATAGCTACAATAGTAACTAGCACAACAGAAATAAAAAGGCCATTAGCAAGTATATTGAGTGCACGGTAATTATCCCACATTGGCCAACTCCAATATCCTTATTACAAGATCATCAAACGATATCCCTGCATTCTTTGCAGCTATTGGTACAAGACTATGACTTGTCATACCCGGTGATGTATTATTTTCAAGAAAATAAGGTTTATCAGAATAATCTAGTATTAGATCTACTCTTCCCCAGCCTTCACATCCTAGAATTCTATGCGCCTTCAATGCTTGTGTTTGAATTGTATTCTCCAATTCAGAAGACAACCCACTTGGACAAAAATATTTAGTATCATTAGAAAGATATTTAGCCCTATAATCATATAATTCACCTGATGTTTTAATCCGAACTAATGGTAGCGCAACATCTCCAAGAATTGCGGCAGTTAATTCTATGCCTTCTACATATTGCTCAACTAATACCATAGAATCATATTCAGCAGCCATCTTATATGCATATGACAATTCTTTTATAGAATTTACCTTATACAAACCAATTGTTGATCCTTCTCTTGAAGGCTTAATAATAAGCGGTAATCCTAAATCCCTTACTACTATATCAAAATTACTCTCTGCATTGAGCATGGTATAACGAGGAGTATTAATACCTATTGACTGCCATAGTAATTTAGTTCTCCATTTATCTATAGCAAGCGCACAAGCCATTACGCCACTACCTGTATAAGGTAACCCCATAAGCTCCAATGCACCTTGAACAGTTCCATCTTCTCCATAACGCCCATGAAGGGCTATATACACCATATTAAACTTCTTCCTTAAAAGGTCCTCTATTGGATTCTCTGCTGGATCAAATGGATATGCATCAATCCCTCTACGATGCATTGCTTCAAGTACAGCCTGGCCACTCTGAAGTGAAATTTCACGCTCTGCAGAACACCCCCCAAAAAGAACAGCAACTTTTCCAAAATTATTTGTACTCACAGCTAACGATCCATAAAAAATATATCTCTAGAAAATGGAACCTATAATAATTTATTTTATTTCCCCTATAATTCTGACTTCTTGTATTAATTCAATACCAGTCTTTCTCTTTACTTCTTTACGTACTTCTCTAATTACAGATTCAATATCTTCTGCTATGGCATTACCTGTGTTAATAATAAAATTAGCATGCTTTGTTGAAACCATAGCTCCACCAATACTAAAACCTTTTAAATTACATAACTCAATTAATCGTGCTGCATAATCTCCTGGCGGATTACGAAACACTGAGCCAGCACTAGGTAAATTCAACGGTTGGCTATTAATTCTCTCAGAAAGAAGTGCTTTAATTTTTCTCTTAGATGCCATATTATTTCCGCTTTCTAATTTAATCCACGCTCCTACAAACCATTCCTCTCTAGAATAATCAATAGATAACCCAATATTTGATTTTAAATTTACCTGACGATAACCAACCTTATATTCCTTTGTATCTCTATTCTTCTGATAACCTAACCGATTAAGTATCCTTACTCGATCAATAATTTGCCATGTTTCTGAACCATAACAACCAGCATTCATTGCTAAAGCACCGCCAACCGTACCAGGTATACCCGCTAAAAATTCTGCTCCAGCTAAATTATGTATAGCAGCAAATCTTGCCACCTTTGCACATGTCACGCCTGCTTCAACATAAATTACTTTATTTTTTTCACTCTTCCTTTCCAACAAAAGATTATTTAATTTTGAATGAAGCAATATCACTGTGCCACGTAACCCACCATCCCGCACTAAAATATTACTACCCAGACCAATAACAAAAACTTTCTCACTCTTAGGTATGCTGAATAAAAATTGAGATAGATCATCTAAATTGGCTGGTATATAAATTCGTTCTGCCCTACCTCCTACACGCCAAGAAGTATACCTCTTCATTGATTCATTAACACGCAACTCCCCACGTAATTCCTCCTTTCCCCCTTGTTTAAAATAGGATTGAAAATGCGTTAATTTATTCATCCCTAATATCCCCACAAGAATAGTTCATAAGATCTTTTGATACGATACTTATAGAACCTGCACCCATAACTAAAACCACATCTTTATGTTTTACGACATTGAAAATGGCTGTAGGCAGCTCTTCAACAGTTTCAATAAAAATTGGCTCAATTCTCCCCTGTATCCTAATAGCTCGTACAAGTGATTTTCCATCAGCAGCAATAATTGGTGCTTCCCCCGCTGAATATATTTCAGTTAATAATAATACATCTGCTTTAGATAAAATCTTTACAAGATCCTCAAATAAATCTCTTGTACGTGTATAACGATGTGGCTGAAATACAACTATAAGACGCCGCCCAGGAAACGCACCACGTGCTGCATTTATTGTCGCAGCAATTTCTACTGGATGATGACCATAATCATCAACCAGAGTAAAGCTACCATTTATTCCTGATATCTGAATCTCACCATAACGCTGGAAACGTCTCTCAACTCCCTTAAACATATTCAATGCATGAATTATAGATCTATCTGAAATCCCTAATTCATTTCCTACTGCAATTGCAGCCAATGCATTTAGCACATTATGTATTCCTGGCAAATTAAGCCTTATGTCCAACTTACGAACCGTGTCATTAATCTCAATAACTGCAGTAAAATCCATCTTCCCTTTACAATGGGAAATATTAACAGCCCTAATTTTAGCTCCTTCTGACAAGCCATATGTCAAAATAGGCTTCGTAATAGTAGGAATAATTTCACGTATATTAGGATCATCTACACATAGAATTGCTAATCCATAAAATGGAAGGTGCTGTACAAAATCTACAAAAGCCTTCTTTAATTTATTAAAATCATGATCATAAGTTTCCATATGATCATGATCTATATTAGTAACCACTGCTAATATAGGCTGCAAATAAAGAAATGATGCGTCAGATTCATCTGCCTCTACTACAATAAACTCACCACTCCCTAATTTGGCATGAGACCCTGCAGATTCCAGTTTCCCACCAATTATAAAAGTAGGATCCATTCCATCCTGTGCAAGAACACTAGCGATTAGACTCGTAGTAGTAGTCTTACCGTGAGTGCCTGCAACACCAATCCCCTGGCGTAACCGCAATAACTCTGCCAACATTATTGCTCTAGGAACTACTGGAGTATTATTTCTTCGTGCTGCATTTACTTCCGGATTATCTGGCTTTATTACACTCGATATGACTACAGCATCTGCTGAATCAATATGATCCTCTGAATGGCCGATATGAACATTAGCACCTAAAGTTCTTAGCCGTTTTGTTGTAACACTATCTGATACATCTGAACCACTTATTTTATAACCCAAATTTAATAATACCTCGGCTATTCCACTCATACCGGACCCACCAATACCAACAAAATGAATATGTTTTACTTTATGCTTCATTCTTTATCTTTATAAAGTGTTAATCAGAAAACTATTACAAAGTAAATAATATCTTATTATTCATTTTTAATGATACTAACGCACTCCTCTGCTACTATTCTAGTAGCATTAGGCATTGATAATTCTCGTGCCTTTATTGCCATTTTCAATAATTTTTTTCTAGTAAAATCTGATAATAATTTAGCTAAACTATGGGGGGTCAATTCACTCTCTAATAACATCACTGCAGCACCATAACTACTTAAAAATTTTGCATTATATATCTGATGATCATCTGCAGCATATGGATAAGGCACAAGGATACTTGCTATACCCACAGAGGATAATTCAGAAATTGTAAGTGCACCAGCCCGACATATAACCAAATCACACTCTGAGTACCGGATAGCTATGTTATCAATAAAGTCGACCAATTCTCCCTCTACCCCAGACTCTAAATAATTTTTATTTAAAGTTCCTAGGTGTTTATCCCCACCTTGATGAACAACATCTGGTCGCACGTTTTCTGGTATCAATTGTAAAGCCTTTGGTACCACAATATTTAATGCTTGTGCACCTAAACTACCACCTATTACCAAGATCTTTAGATTGCCATCCCTCACCCCATACCTACTATCTGGTTCATCTAATTGATTAATCTCACTACGTACTGGATTTCCTGAGAAAATCACCTTGTTCTTATCTTTAATTGAGTCAGGAAATCCTATTAATACTCTATCTGCAAGCTTAGCTAATATCTTATTTGTAAGACCAGGTATTGAGTTCTGCTCATGAATCAATAAAGGTTTATTTAAGAATGAAGCCATAACCCCCCCTGGGAATGCTGGGTAGCCCCCCATACCCAATACCACATCTGGACGTAAAATAAATAAGAGCTTTCCACTTTGCCAAAGTGCAAATAGCAGCCTTATAGGAAGAGTAACCCAAGCCATTAAATTTTTTCTACCTAAACCCGAGAAATCAATAAACTTAATATCGTATCCTTTTCTTAAAACTAGCGATTCTTCCATTCCGCCTTTTGTTCCTAACCACACTACTCTCCAACCATTTTTCTTTAAATAATCTGCTACTGCTAATGCTGGAAAAATATGCCCTCCAGTTCCCCCAGCCATAATTAAGATAGTATGTGTCAATCTAAATACCTAGAATTATTTTGATAATAACTTAACTTCATATTTTATATCCTTTCATTAACTGACGATTCTCCCAGTCAACTCTTAATAAAATTGCTAGGGCAATGCAATTTGCAACAATACTACTACCACCAAAACTCATTAATGGCAAAGTTAATCCTTTTGTAGGTAAAATACCCATATTTACACCCATATTGATAAAAGCCTGTATTCCAATCCATACTCCAATACCCTGAGCTACTAATGCAGAGAAAAAACGTTCACGTATTGCTGCCTGACGCCCTATCACAAAGGCACGTATTACTAACCATGAAAATAGAATTACTACAACTATTACCCCAATAAAACCAAGCTCCTCCGCTATTACTGCTAGTAAGAAATCAGTATGTGCTTCTGGCAAATAGAATAATTTCTCTACACTTCCGCCTAGCCCGACACCTTCCCATCCACCTCTCCCAAATGCCATCAGAGAATGAGACAATTGATACCCTGAACTAAACTCATCTTCAAATGGATTTAAAGTAGCAATGATTCGTTTCATACGATAAGGCTCAAACAAAATTAATGCCATTACAGCCAAGCACAATATCCCAATTATTTGGCCAAATAATTTTATATTCATGCCTCCTAAAAATAAAATAGCCATTACATTACTAGTAATAACTACAAATGCCCCTAAATCTGGTTGCTTTAGTAACAAAAATCCTAACATTACCATTACAATAAAGATTGGTAAGAATCCCTTCCTAAAATTATCCAAATAAGATTCTCTTTTAATTGTATAACCTGCAACATACATTACCATGAATAATTTCATAAATTCGGAAGGCTGTAGATTTACAAAGAATAACGATAACCAACGCTTACTCCCATTAACTTCATGCCCTATACCAGGAATCAATACTAATGCAAGCAGTACCATACCTATCAGAAATGGATATAGTGAATATTTCTGCCAGAATTTCATTGGCGCTTGAAATACAATCAACCCAACAAATAAACCAACTAACAAGAAAACTCCTTGCCGAACAAGAAAATATGCTGCATAACCATTCCCACGACTAGTCTCAGCTATTGAAATAGAAGCTGAATAAACCATAATGAGACCTAAACTCAATAGAAATATTGCAGACCAAATTAGGCTCTGATCAAAATCAGATATAATTCTCTGATTACTAGTACTAGGTTGATAAATCATTAATATTGACCTAAAAACTACTTAATGTATAACTCTTGCAGTATCTAAAATTTTCAACTCTAAATCTTTTATTGCTTCAATATAAACTTCAGCACGATGAATATAATCTCTAAACATATCAGTGCTAGCACAAGCAGGGGACATAAGTACAACATCACCAACCTTTGCTAAAGAAAAACTCTTTTCTACTGCATCTTCTAATGTTATTGCACTATGCAGAGGAATACCACACCCATTTATTGCATCTGCAATTCTTCCTGCATCTATTCCAATCAGAACCACTGCCTGAACACCATGTGAAACTGATTCTTTCAATGGAGAAAAATCTTGTTGCTTCCCATCACCACCTATAATCAATATTTTTTTCTGAGTAATACTATTAATAGCCGCAATTGTCGCACCTACATTTGTAGCTTTTGAATCATTATAAAATGTAATTCCGCCCAACATCACAACCTTCTCCATACGATGAGGTAGCCCAGAAAATTCTCTTAAAGCCTTAAGCATTGGACCATAATCCACACCCACAGCGTGACATAAAGCCAGCGCAGCTAAAGCATTAGCAATATTATGGGGGCCATTAACCCCAAGTTCACTGACTTTTATTAGCCTATTACTACCTTGTACAATCCAAGTATCATCATCTACTAACAAACCAAAATCATTCCTATTAACTGGAAAACCCATACCAAAAGTTATCTGCTTTCTACCGGCTATTCCCATACTATTAACAATAGGATCGTCACGATTTAATATCTGTACCATACTTCCATTATCTATTTTCGCTGAGAATATTTTCGCCTTAGTGGCAACATAATCATCCATATTAGAATAACGATCTAGATGATCTTCGCTCAAATTAAGAACTGTAGCCACATCAGGATTAAAATTCTTTGTAGCTTCCAATTGAAAACTTGAAATTTCTAAAACCCATGCTTGCGGGGGCTTTCCAGAATCAATCCTCTGCATAAATTTATTTAATACTGCCGGGCCTATATTCCCCGCCACCTCTATATCCCACCCAGCCTCTCTTAACATTGCATCAACCATAGATGACACTGTCGTTTTTCCATTAGAACCTGTAATTGCTAAAACCTTTGGTTTTATAACATTACATTTATTAATTACTAAAGAAAATAGCTCAATATCACCAACAACTGGAATTCCACATTTAATTGCCTGATGTATTAATGGAATAGTTTGAGAAATACCTGGACTAATAGCAATAAGATCTATTCCCTTAAATATTGCATCTGAGAAAGAACCAGTGAAAATCTGATCCATAGGGATAATTTCTTTCAATATACTAAGATTTGGAGGCTCAGTACGGCTATCTGCTACACGAATATTTAAACCTATACGCGACAACCATTTAACCATAGATAATCCAGTTTCACCCATTCCAAGAACCAAAACCGTTTTTCCATATAGGTTCATCTTAATTTAAGTGTAGATAACCCGAGTAGCACTAACATCATAGTTATAATCCAGAACCGAACTACTACTTGATTCTCCTTCCACCCTTTTAACTCAAAATGATGGTGCAATGGAGCCATTCGGAAAATACGCCTACCTGTTAATTTGAATGAAGCTACCTGTACCATTACTGATAAAGTTTCTACCACAAATACACCACCCATAATAAGAAGTATAATTTCCTGGCGTATTATTATAGTAACAACACCAAGTGCAGCACCAAGAGCCAAAGCACCAACATCACCCATAAATACTTCTGCTGGGTAAGCATTAAACCATAAAAAAGCAAGCCCTGAACCTGCCAATGCACCACAAAATACAGCTAATTCAGCTGCATTCGGAATATAAGGAATACCAAGATATTTTGCAAAAATTGAATGACCAGCCACATAAGCAAAAACTGCTAGCCCACTACTAATCATAACTGTTGGCATAATAGCCAACCCATCTAAACCATCAGTCAAATTTACTGCATTACTAGCACCTACTATGACAAAATAGGAGAGCATTACAAATCCAACTAACCCCAATGGTATTATGATTTGCTTAAAAAAAGGCACAATCATACTAGTTTGTACTGCGGAGTCTGCGGTAAGCGCCAGGTAAAATGCAACAGTAAGTGCAATTGAAGACTGCCAGAAAAATTTAACACCAGCGGAAAGTCCTTTTGGATTGTTATATACCACCTTCCTATAATCGTCTACCCAGCCAATTGCCCCAAAACCTAAGGTCGTTAACAATACTACCCATATATAATGATTATCTAAATCTGCCCACAATAAGGTACTAATTGCAATAGAAACTAATATCAATGCACCTCCCATAGTAGGAGTACCTGCTTTAACAAGGTGTGTTTGTGGGCCATCATCACGAACCGATTGACCAATTCTATATGCAGAAAGCTTACGAATCATAGCTGGACCGACAATAAATGAAATCACTAAAGATGTCAGTGCAGCTAATACCGTTCGTAATGTAATATAATTGAATACATTAAATGCTCGGATATCTCCTGCTAACCATTGTGTAAATTCTAATAACATATTCTACCTAATAGGGCTCTCAATTTTTCCCTTAAATTTTAATTCTAATGGATTTATTCTTTTTTAGAATCAATCAAATTTATACCTCAAACCTTCTAACTATTCGATCCATTTGCATAAACCTAGATCCTTTTATTAACAATGTTACATTGGGAGCTAATACTGACTCAATTTCTACTAAAATATCTTCGATATTTTTAAAATGTTGTCCACCGGAACCAAATTTCCTTACAGAATATGCACTTAATTTACCTAAAGCAAATAGCCTATCTATCCCAATGAGACGAGCTTCTTTACCAATACGTTCATGAAAATCTATAGCAGCATCACCTAATTCGCCCATATCCCCAAGAATTAGAATCTTCTTTCCAGTAGAAATATTTGCTAACACTGATAATGCAGCTCGTACTGATTCTGGATTAGCGTTATAACTATCATCTATCATGATTGCGCCATACAGACACTTCTTTTGCTGTAATCTACCGTTCACCCCATCAAATAATTCCAATCCATTTACAATATTTTTCTTTCTTACACCTATTGCAGTTGATGCTGCAGCTGCTGCAAGTGCGTTATAAACATTATGCCTTCCTGGGACCCGCAATTTGATTTCTACCACTCCATCGGGATGCTCTAATTTCATTCTGGTGCTAGTAGAATTTAATTGATAACACCCTCTCACTTTTGCTTTATTATTTAACCCAAAATCAATTATTGATTTATTATCAGCAATTTTCCGCCATAGTTTTACATTTGAATCATCTGCATTAATAACTGCTACGCCTGACTTATCTAACCCTTCAAAAATTTCACCTTTAGCAAGTGCCACTTCCTTAACAGAACCAATCCCTTCTATATGTGCAGCACCTGCATTCGTTATCAGTGCAACAGTAGGCTTTACTAGATTAGTTAAATATGAAATTTCACCAGCGTGACTCATACCCATTTCTATTACCGCATATTCATGCTTTCTATCTAACTGTAACAACATTTTTGGAACACCAATATCATTATTAAAATTACCAGTAGTTGCTAATATTTTGTTACGATTCTCTCCAACTAACTGAAGTAGTATTAATGCAATCATTTCTTTTACTGTTGTTTTTCCATTGCTACCTGTTACTGCAATTATAGGTATATCAAAGCGCCCCCTCCAATATGCTGCCAATTGGCCCAAACCTAATAGTGTATCTCTAACAATTATTATAGGAATTGTTAGACTCTGGTCCTCTTTGATATCTGAACCTTGATTAACCATAACAGCTGCAGCACCTCTATCCTTTGCCTGGAAAATAAATTCATGCCCATCAAAATTCTTACCACTCAAAGCTACAAATAAATCACCACCCTTTATATCTCTGCTATCAGTACTTACTCCAGTAAAAAGCACATCTTTACCATGCCATTCTGCATGCAATATATGGGCCACTTCCTGTACTGTCATCATATTTGGTCCTGCATTTTTGCTAGTTCCTGTAAAGTTAATCTCACCACTCTCATATCACTAAAAGGAATTTTTTGCGCACCTATTTCCTGATATTCTTCACTTCCTTTTCCTGCAATAAGAACCACATCACCTCTATGCGCATCATTTAAAGCCCGGCAAATAGCCACTTCTCTATTTTCTTCAACAAAATAATTTTTATCTGCACCCAAGGCTATATCATTAATAATAGAATAAGGATCCTCATCACGGGGATTATCACTAGTAATAATAGTTTCATCAGATAACTCTGTTGCAATTTTTCCCATAAGCGCCCGTTTATCTTGGTCGCGATTGCCACCACAACCAAAAACACAAATTAATTTTGATTTCTTATTTCTAAATTTTAAAATATTGGCAGTACTACTAACAATCTCACGTAGTGCTGTTAATGTTTTTTTTAAAGCGTCTGGAGTATGAGCAAAATCAACAATCACCAATGGTAAACTACCTCCACCAAATTTCTGCATCCTACCTGATATAGATTGTATTTTTTTTAATGACTTCACTGCATCACTTAAATTAAAACCACACGCTAATAGTGTAGAAATAACTCCAAGCAAATTAGATGCATTAAAAGCTCCAATTAACTCTGCTTTGACCCCTATACGCTCCCCCTCAAATACAACTTCAAACTCTAGCTCCTTGGCATTAATTTTCAAATTACAACCATAAACCATTTTAAATAATTTTGAATCACAACCCTCTATTTCCAGATCTTTAAACCCATACCCTATAATATCTATAGGTCGACCCTTTAATTTATTTATCAAATTTATACCAAAATCATCATCAAAATTTATAACAGCATACTTAAGCCCATTCCAATGAAATAAGCTTGCTTTACAAGCAGCATATGCATCCATGCTGCCATGATAATCCAAATGGTCATGTGATAAATTCGTAAATAATGCTATTGATAATGTAGACCCATTTATTCTGCCTTGAGCTATACCGTGAGATGAAGCCTCCATTACCACATACTGAGCACCTTGTTTCAAGAAATCAGCCATTCTTTGCTGTAATAAAACTGGGCCAGGCGTTGTATTAATAGAAGGAAGAAGATTATCTGAAAAACCACTGCCCAAAGTACCTATTGAAGCCGCTCTTATACCAAGCTCTGCCAACGCCTGGGCTATCCACTGAACACATGACGTCTTTCCATTTGTTCCAGTAACACCAATTAGACATAGTTTTCCAGATGGATTTCTATATACATGACTTGCAATTGCACCCACCTTATTACGTAAGCTTGATATTGATAAATTAGGTATCTTCCACTTAGGATTCCATACAAAACCATTTTGTTCCCACAATACTGCATTTGCCCCCGCTTTAATTGCTTGTGGAATATATTTACGTGTATCAACCTTCTCTCCAACATAAGCTAGAAATGTATCTCCTGGTTTAACCATTCGACTATCAGTAACTAGATTCTCAATATTAATACCCATGCTATTAAGTAAGTCTGGGTCAAAATTTTCTTCTAATATTTCTTTACTCCTAAAATTCATACATCACCTTTAAATCTTGGAGCCACTGGTGAGAAAACTGTTTTATCAATATGGGCATCATGAGGAACATTTAAATTTCTTAATGCATCAGCCATAACTCGACTAAACACTGGTGCGGCTACTGCTCCTCCAAAATATTTTCCACCTGAGGGCTCATCAAGCATTACCGCAATAATAAGGCGTGGGTTAGAAGCTGGCGCATAGCCTACAAATGAAGAGATATACTTATCTTTAGCATAACCGCCACTATCTTTTACTTTATGAGCAGTACCAGTCTTACCAGCAACTCGATAACCCTTAATTTGTGCAAGCGTTGCTGTACCACCCTTTTCTACCACCATCTCTAACATTTTACTTACAGAAAGCGCCGTTTTACGTGAGATTATCTGCTTACCAGCTGGCGGCTTATCAAGCTTTAATAAAGATACTGGCTTTAATTTTCCTTCTTCTGAAAACAAAGTATAGGCACGAGCTAACTGCAATAAATTTACTGAAATACCCATCCCATAAGACATTGTTGCCTGCTCAATTGATCGCCATTTTTGATATGGACGAAGTTTTCCCTTAACCTCACCAGGAAATCCAGAGCCAGTAGTCATACCAAAACCTGTGCGATTCAAAGTTTCCCACATTGTTTGTGCTGACAATTTCAAAGCAATCTGTACAGTACCAACATTACTAGATTTCTTAATCACTTCCTCTACAGTCAAGATACCTTCGACATGCGAATCCCTTATGGTATTTTTACCAATAGTGATAAACCCAGGAGCAGTATCAAATTCAGTATCTGAATTTATTTTACCTGCATCTAGTGCAGATGCTACTATAAACGGCTTCATAGTCGAACCGGGCTCAAATATATCAGTTAATACCCTATTCCTTGATTTCTCCCCAATCCTTTCAGTTCTATTATTTGGATTGTATGTTGGCAAATTAACTAACGCTAATATTTCTCCAGTTTGGGAATCTAAAACTACTATCTCTCCAGCTTTAGCCTTATTAATATCCATAGCACGCTTTAATTCTCTATATGCAGAATACTGAATTTTACTATCAAGAGATAAGGCTAAATCTTGTCCCGGCCTAGGCTTTAAAATTATTTCAATATCTTCAACAATACGCCCCTTTCTATCTTTAATAACACGACGAAGACCAGATTTACCAGCTAAAGTTTCTTGCCACCCTAATTCAATACCTTCTTGCCCGTTATCATCCACATTAGTAAACCCCAACACTTGAGCTGTTATCTCACGCTTAGGATAATACCTCTTAAATTCGGGATCAAAAAATATCCCAGGAAGACCAAGCTCAGCTATTTTATCTGCTACATCTGGCGATAAATGACGCTTCAAATAAACAAAATCTCGCTTCTTATTACCTATTTTTCTTCTAATATCAGCAACATTCATCTCAGCTAATTCAGCCAATCTTTGTAATTGACTATTAGTTACATGAAAACCAGCAGGATTTGCCCATAAAGATTTTACTGGTGTACTAATAGCAAGAGGCTCACCATGTCGATCAGTAATCATTCCACGATGTGCTGGCATCTCAACCACACGACTAGAACGTAATTCTCCTTTTTTCTGCAAGATGTCATTATGCATTCCTTGCAAATAAACTGCACGAACACTCAAACCAAAAAAGCCAAGCAATAAAAATGCAGATAAGACTCGAGCACGCCACGCTGGTAAGGTAAAATTCAGAACAGGATTACGAGTCATCGTTCTTCCTCTTTTACAGGAACTGCTGAACTATCAGACTCTATTAAGGAAATAATTTTAATTTGGGACTCATCTGGAACCTTCATTAATAATTTCTTAGTAGCTATCCTCTCAATCTGAGTCCGCATTGCAACAGTACTCTGCTCGAGAAGTAACTGATCCCACTCTACAGCTAAATTTGTTGCCTTCTTCTGCTCTTTTTCCAGCTCCATAAAAAGCTTACGTGCTTCATGCTTTGAGGTCACAACACCTAAAGCACAAAAAATAACAATCAACGTAAGAAAAATATTTAGTCTAGTCACTTCGATTTTCTATGACTAAAGTCATTAGCCTATATAACCACTATAACTATCTAGCTTGTATAACAAAAGAAACTAAAGCCAAATAAATAATTACTAAATGTAGCAGTAATTATTTTGCCTTGTACCACCAATATTATTTTTCTACAAAAAATTTCAATCAGCCTGTTTCCTTAAAAAAGCAGGGATCTCTAATTCATCTACGCCAGATTGCTTCATTGCTTGCACTGCTTCACGCCTATTTGTACGTGTAACTGCAGGAACACTAAGCTCTCTCAGATCCACTATATCTTCTGATGATGAATCATTAGTTCCAGTACGGGTATGAATAACACTTAGTGGCTTAGTAGCAGCATGATGACTAACTTCTAGTTCATTAAGTCCTGTTGCTACAACCGTCACACGCAGATCATTCTGCATACTTTCATCTATTACTGTACCAATAATTATAGTGGCGTCTTCATCTGTAAAATCTTTAATGGTATTCATTACCTCTTGTACTTCTCGCATCTTTAATCCCGAGCTCGCAGTAATATTTACTAACACTCCACGGGCTCCAGAAAGATTAACCCCTTCAAGCAAAGGGCTAGCAACTGCCTGCTGTGCTGATAAGCTAGCACGGTCAATTCCTGTTGAAAGCGCAGTCCCCATCATAGCCATACCTGCTTCTGCCATTACAGTTTTAACATCAGCAAAATCTACATTTACAAGACCTGGACAATTAATTACCTCAGATATTCCTGCAACTGCCCCATGAAGCACACTATTTGCTTCCTCAAAAGCATCTAACATGCTCACATCATCCCCTAACACTGACATTAATTTATCATTTGGGATAACAATTAATGAGTCAACATAGTTTGATAATTCCTCCATTCCAATCTGTGCCGATTTTAGACGCTTACCTTCAAATAAAAATGGCTTTGTTACAACCGCAACAGTTAGAATATTCATTTCTTTTGCTATCTCTGCCACTATTGGCGCCGCACCAGTCCCAGTTCCACCTCCCATACCTGCAGTAATGAATAACATATCCGCCCCATCAATTAACTCAGCAATACGGTCACGTTCTTCAATTGCAGCCAAGCGCCCAATTTCAGGATTTGCTCCAGCACCTAATCCCTTTGTAATAGCAGGACCTAATTGTAATAAAATACGTGCCTGATTACGCTTTAATGACTGCGCATCAGTATTAGCACAAATAAACTCAACACCCTCAACTCCGTTCTTAATCATGTGGTCTACAGCATTACCCCCACAACCACCGACACCTATAACTTTTATAACTGCCGCTCGGTCTTCTGCCTCCATGATCTCGAATTTCATAACAACTCTCCTTTGATGAGTTAGTCAAATTATTTACTTATTTTAAATCTAATATTTTTGAAAACACCTCTTCTATTTATTTTCCAAATTTATTCTTTCTGCTACGCGCATAACTGCACTCCTAGCACGAGGATTAACCCCTATTTCCCTTTCTTTAGGTCGTATTGCTCTCCCAACTAAACGTAACTTAGGGCGAATAAGGCATTGCATATCTTCATCTCGTATTGGTAGCCTACGAGGAAATTTATCTAAACATGAGGCCTCTCTCATAAAACGTTTAACAATACGGTCCTCCAATGAGTGAAAACTAATAACTACAAGCCGTCCACCTTTCTTCAGCAATTTTATACAATCTGGTAGAATCAATGATAATTCCTCAAGCTCCTGATTTAAATAAATCCGTATAGCCTGAAAAGTACGCGTTGCCGGATGATGACTTTTCCTATTTGGGTGAATAACCTTTGCTATAATCTCTGAAAGTTGTAGCGTAGTAGTAATAGCCCTTTGTGCTCTTGCCACGACAATTTCTCTGGCAATCTGCTTAGCAAATCTTTCTTCACCATAACTCCTGATTACCTCCTTCAAATGAACTTCAGAAGCTGAAGCAATCCATTCTGTTGCTGTCTGTCCTTTACACGTATCCATACGCATATCAAGAGGCCCATCTAAACGAAAACTAAATCCCCTTGATACATCTTGAAGCTGTAGTGATGAAACTCCTAAATCCAACAATATCCCATCCACTTGGAGCACGCCAAAATCCTGTAATTCGTGCCTCATTTTAGAAAATTTATTATGGATAATATGAAAATTCCTATTTCTGATAGATTGTCCTCTAGCTACCGCAGACATATCTCTATCAAAAGCAATTAATTTTCCTCTTTTATCTAGTTTTTCTAATATCATCTTACTATGACCGCCGAAACCAAAAGTTCCGTCAATATAAACTCCACTTGGTTTGATCATCAATGCATCTACTGCCTCATGTAGCAAAACTGTGACGTGCATCTAAAATCACCACCACATCACAATGAAAACCCATCAAGCTCAGAAGACATGTTTTCACCTTTTAGAGCTAAAGAATCATCAATTTGCTGATTCCATTTTTCTTCTTCCCATAATTCTAATTTTGCACCCTGACCCACCAACACCACATTCTTAATTAACCCTGCGAACTGACGCAAAGGTGGCGGTACTAAAATTCGACCAGAAGCGTCCATCTCCACATCACTAGCATTACCAACCAGAAGACGCTGCAAACTACGAGTTTCTGGATTAAAACTTGAAAGCCCATTTAATTTTTGTTCTATAGGCTCCCAAGCAGGCTGTGGATAAACTAACAAACATCTAGCTGGGTCTGCTGTAAGGACTAAATGACCCTCACAAAAAGCTATAAGCCCTTCTCGATATTTAGTAGGTATCGCAAGCCTTCCCTTATTATCAAGATTAAGTTGTGTGACCCCACGAAACATATTTTCCCTTGTTCTCCTAGATAAAACTTTAAGTTGATAGCTTGTTTCAATCGAATTGTTTTCCCACTATTTCCCACAAATGTCCACTCTAATTAAAAAATATAACCAAGTCAAGAGAAATTAATGAATTTTTGTTTATTTGACAAAGACTTAAGAAGAGACCCAACAAAATTTTCTTGAATACAAAAATACACTATGCAAATAAAAGGGATAGGTATTAAACTAAATGGAATTTAAAGCTTAATAATACTCTAAGAAATATTACGATATAGTGAAGCTGGCCTATAAGCCGGGTTCTGTCATGGGCAGCCATTCCTCTAGGTACACAATTACTCATGTACTCAAGCAACCTACCCGCAGACTCGGCGAGCAACGTCAACATCTGCCTATTTGGTCTTGCTCCGGATGGAGGTTACCGCGTTTCACCGCAACTTAATACGCTCGTCTCTGTGGCCCTATTCCTCACCTCACGGCGGCCGGCCATTAACCGGCATCCTGCTCTTTGGAGCCCGGACTTTCCTCTCCCAATTTTTCATCATTGAAAAAAAAGCAGCGACTACCTGGCCAGCTTCAAAAGAATCTTATCATTAAACCTAATTGAAACAAACTTTTACTCTTTATACTGCATCAAGCCTTGTTTCAGTGAAGGCTATACACTTGAAGCTAATTGGAGGTAAAATTTGAAAAATCACTGCTTTAAGCCTATTTTCATATCTTTTCTCTTGTCGGAGATAGACATAGAACCTAACAATAAACCACCTAATTCATACTCTAATTTCTTGCTTAAAGAAAATAATAGCTGTGTTTCTTGTGGTCTATGCCTACCTCATTGCCCCACCTACCGCATGACTATGTCTGAAGCTGATTCTCCTCGTGGCCGCATAGCCCAAATGAAAGGTGTTGCAAGTGGACATATTCCAGTAAATCTCCAATTTATTAAGCACATAGATCTCTGCCTTACCTGCCGAGCATGTGAAACGGCTTGTCCAAATCATGTGCCATATGGCCAGCTAATTGACAAAACACGATCAATGATAGCCACAACTATTCCAGAACTATCAAATGGAAAGAAATGGACCAAGAAATCTTGGCTAAAAAGAATAATAGAAAAAGAGCTTATTAGAAAACCTACACGTTTTGATAAACTTCGTTTTCTCATCTTCTCTTATCAGAAACTTGGCTTACAAGGACTATTAAAAAAACTTGTTATCCTAAAAGAAACAAAACTCTATAAGTTAAATAATCAATTACCTGAGATTAAATTTCCCCAAATCTCATCTAATAAAAAAAATATAAAGAATTCCTGGCAAAAGATTTATCCCCCAATTGGAGAACCATGCGGTGAGGTTGGGTTATTCCTTGGCTGCGTTGCTAGGATTACAGATGTTGAAACAATTAATTCCTCAATATATGTACTTAATTGCCTTGGCTATACAGTACATATACCACCAACCCAAACCTGCTGCGGAGCCTTACACCATCATGGAGGAGATACAGATACTGCAATAGAGTTAGCTCAACAAAATGAATTGGCTTTTAAAAAATTAAATGTAAATAATATTATTACTACATCCTCTGGATGCGGTATACGTCTCACAGATTATCATTATGAATTTTCTTCAAAAATAATAGATATTAGCAAGTTTCTTGTTTCTATATGTGAATGGCGTAACTTAAAAATCAATCCATTACAAGATAAAGTTCTAGTTCATGACCCATGTACCTTACGTAATATTCTCCGTAGTTCAAAATACCCCTATGAATTATTGATTCATATACCTGAAATAAACGTCACTCCACTTGCTGGTAATGACCAATGTTGTGGGTCCGCTGGAACATACTTTCTTGATCAACCTGCTATGGCAGAATCACTACTAAATGATAAAATATCAAAAATAGATAGTAATACGCGCTATCTCGCTACCTCTAATACTGGCTGCCATATGTATATTGCTAACGCATTAAAAAATAAAATTCCTGAGCTTGAAGTACTACATCCAGTAACTTTACTAGCACGACAAATAAAAAAATAAATTTATTATATTTCCAAGCTGGAGATCTTTATGCTTAATATAGAAAAAATTATTATTGGCTTTGATGGAGCCTTACGTACCCTATTTGCACCTGCACAAACAGTACGTAAAACCCCAGGAAAAGATTTCCCAGAAACTGATCTTACCAAAATAGAAAAAAATAAATCTTCTGCCTTAATGAGGATCAACCATACAGGGGAAATCTGTGCCCAAGCACTATACCAAGGACAGGCTCTCACTGCTAAAAATATAGAAGTACAACACAGTCTGCATCAAGCAGCACACGAAGAAATTGAGCATCTTGCTTGGACTGAACAACGAATTAAAGAATTAGGGGGGAGAAAAAGTATTCTAAACCCTATTTGGTATAGCGGATCATTTTTTATTGGTGCAACAGCAGGTATGTTTGGTGACAAATGGAATTTAGGTTTTCTTGCTGAAACTGAACACCAGGTTGAATCCCATCTCGCCAAACACTTACATTCCCTACCAGAACAAGATAAAAAAAGCCGTGCTATTGTTGGACAAATGCAAATTGATGAAGCAGAACACGCCGCTTGTGCTATATCTCATGGTGGAGTAGCACTGCCAAAACCTGTCAAGTTAGCTATGAAACTAGGATCAAAAATAATGACCAAAACAACATATTGGCTTTAATAAGAAGATCACTTATCCAAAATTTCATAATTATGAGATATATTTGCTGTTTTTCCCAGCATAATTGAAGCTGAACAATACTTCTTTGCCGACAAATTTATTGCTCGCTCCACTTTTTTTGGATTTAAATTCCTTCCAGTTAAAGTAAAATGATAATGGATCCGAGTAAACACTTTAGGGTCCTTCTTTGTTCGCTCTGCTTCTATATTTACCATACAATCAAGAATTTCCTGACGACCCTTCTTTAAAATCATCACAACATCTAAAGCAGTACAGCCACCAGCCCCCATTAACAACATTTCCATTGGCCTCACCCCAAGGTCCTTTCCACCAATTTCAGGTGCTCCATCCATAAGAACCGCATGCCCACCTTCAGATTTCCCTAAAAAACTTACTCCACCCTTCCATTTAATGCTTAATTTCATGACAACCTTTATTTATAAATTTCTTGGTATTATTTTACGCTGAAAATTAGCTTCTCTTAATTAAATTCTATAGATATAAAAACAATTCTCAGAATTTATCTGGGGCTGGAACCAACTGATACCAAACAGTCCCAATAATTTCATTTAAAAAAATCGTATTATCTAAAAAGGCAGCAGCAGATGGAATAAAAGAGAATAAATTCTTATCTCTCCTTGTTACATATATAGTTGATGCCGGTGTAACGCTAAATCCTGCTTGCTCAAATTCTTTCATCGCTCTTGGCATATGCCAGGCATGAGTAACTAATGCAATATGAGTAATCTTATCTTTTCTTAAAATGGAAAAACTATTATAAGCATTTTCTCGAGTGTCTCTTGAGTTTCCTTCACTCCATTTAACTGGCACATTAAACTCATTTTCCAATACTAGCTTCATTTGTTCTGCTTCTGAAGAACCTATTCCAAACGTATCGCCCCCTGACACTAATACCGGTTTCCCAGTCTGGCGATGTAAATGAGCACCATAACGAATACGCTCTAATCCATATTGACTTACTGTATAACCATTATATTCAGGAGCTCTTATATAAGCCCCACTACCTAATATAACAATTGCCTGTATTTTATTAATTTCAGAACTAGATTTAGATGAAATTTGTAAAGTTTTTAATGCATTCTCTGCAACTAATGGAATAGATAATATATACAATAAAAAAAACGTAGTAATAATAAAAAATTTACCTAGCACCGGATAATTTTTTAAAAAAAATATACCCATTACTCCTAAAACAATAAGATTTAATGGAGGCAACAAAAAAGCTACTACCAAATCTCTTAAAAACCAAATCATAGCTTTAAGTTCTACTAATATAAAAACCTCAAAAGATAATCATTATCTCACAACAAATAAAAAAGCCGACACAATTATGTATCGGCTTTTTAAATAAGAAACTAATTTATTTGAGAGATAAAATCCATGCTACTAATTTTTTAATATTCTCATCATTAACGTTTGAATTTGGTGGCATAGGAATCGGACCCCAGGTTCCTTTAGTCCCATTCTTTACTTTTCCAGCTAAGCTTGCTGCTGCACCTGCATCTCCCTTATATTTAGCAGCTACTTGCTTAAACCCTGGTCCTACCATTTTTGCATCAACCATATGACAATTCATACAACCACTACTACTAGCCAAAGCAGAATCTGCTTGTGCAGTACCGACCAATAAGAAGGCAGACACTGCAACTACTCCCATCCAGACAGCTTTCATAACTTTCTCCTAATAAAGTTTAAATTGAAAGAAGCCTATATTTTACCCTTAAGTCGTCATATCTGTAAGAGCTCCTGCAAAATATATACTCAACCCACGGTTATCACACATCAGCTGAACAAAACCTTATTAAAATTCAATAAAAGGCTAACAAAACTATTTAATTTAAATTATGATGAATCCGTTATTGCTCCTTTACTGGCAGTAGAAGCTAATTTTGCATATTTTGCTAATACTCCCCGTGTATAACGTGGCTCTGGTGGTTTCCATTCTGCGCGGCGACTAGCAATCTCTTCTTCTGACACATTTAACTGTAATAATCTATTTTCTGCATCTATAGTAATTGAGTCCCCTTCATGCACCAATGCGATAAGGCCACCTACAAAAGCTTCAGGTGAAACATGCCCAACTACCATACCATATGTCCCACCAGAGAAACGACCATCAGTAATAAGCCCAACCGAATCTCCGAGTCCTTCACCAATCAAAGCTGCAGTTGGTGAAAGCATTTCCCGCATACCTGGACCTCCTTTTGGGCCCTCATAACGTATCACTACTATATCTCCAGGTTGGATCTCTCTAGATACTATAGCAGACATACAATTTTCTTCTGATTCAAAAATCCTTGCAGGGCCAGTTATTTTTGGTGTCTTAACCCCAGTTATTTTTGCCACACAACCCTCTGGAGAAAGGTTTCCTTTAAGTATAGCAAGGTGTCCCTGCCTATATAGAGGATTATCCCATTGTCTGATAACATCCTGATCCTTTCTTGGAGCTACCGGAACATCTTTCAATATCTCAAAAACAGTCTGGCCACTAATAGTTAAACAATCTCCATGCAATAAATTATGCTCAAGCAGTATTTTCATAACTTGAGGAATACCCCCTGCGGCATGCAGATCAGTTGCAACATATCGCCCAGAAGGTTTCAAATCACATAAGACAGGTACTTTACCACGTATTTGTTCAAAATCATCAATTGAAAGCTCTACTTCAGCAGCATGTGCAATTGCAAGAAAATGTAATACTGCATTAGTTGAACCTCCTATAGCCATAATTACAGCAATAACATTTTCAATCGATTTTCTAGTAATAATGTCACGTGGCAATATTTGTTTTTTAATCGCATTGACTAATACTTCTGCAGAATTAATAGAACTTTCACGTTTTTCTTTATCTTCTGCAGCCATAGTTGAAGAATAAGGTAAACTCATTCCCATTACTTCAAATGCAGATGACATGGTATTTGCAGTAAACATACCACCACAAGAACCTGCCCCAGGACAGGCATGGCGCTCAACTTCAATTAATTCTTTCTCATCAATATTATTTGCAAAGTATTGCCCAACTGCTTCAAAAGCACTAACTATAGTCAAATCACGCCCTTTGTATTTACCAGGCTTAATTGTTCCTCCATAAACAAAAATAGATGGAATATTCATCCGTGCAATTGCAATCATTGCACCAGGCATATTCTTATCACACCCACCAATTGTAATTACACCATCCATGCTCTGCGCCTGTACTGCAGTCTCAATAGAGTCTGCAATAACTTCCCGAGATACCAGCGAATATTTCATACCTTCTGTACCCATAGAAATACCATCTGATACAGTAATAGTGCCAAATATTTGTGACATTGCACCAGCTTTCTTTAAAGCACTCTCTGCATCTGTTGCCAGCTCATTTAACCCCATATTACATGGTGTAATAGTAGAAAACCCATTGGCTATTCCTACTATAGGTTTATCAAAATCATTATCACCAAAACCTACAGCTCTAAGCATGGCACGATTTGGAGAGCGCTTTGTTCCCTTAGTAATAGCCTGACTACGCTTATTATCTGACATAATTTCTCCTGGAAAATATAGAGTCTTATAACTGCAAACTTTTCTCTATAATATGTTTATATGTTTTAGCAAACATGCTTGCCGTATAATCTATATTTTACAGTAAATAAAGCAGGTGCCTATGCTAGTTCACCCACAGTTTGATCCAGTTGCTATTTATCTTGGCCCCCTTTCTATTCATTGGTACGGATTGATGTATTTATTAGGATTTACAATGTTCATGTTATTAGGACGATATCGTATTAAAGTTAACCCACAATCATCATTTAATAATGCCATACTGGATGATCTTATGTTTTTTGGAATGCTAGGAGTAATATTAGGCGGTCGCTTAGGACATATTCTGTTTTATCAGTTTGATTATTATTTACAAGAACCGATAGAAATCTTTGCTATTTGGAAAGGCGGGATGTCTTTCCATGGAGGGTTCCTAGGTGTTATTACCACTATGGCGATATTAGCGCGAAAATACAAATTAGAATGGCTAGCTGTTACAGATTTTATTGCACCACTTGTGCCACTAGGGCTTGGAGCAGGACGTATAGGTAATTTTATCAATGCTGAGTTATGGGGAAGACCAACTGATGCACCTTGGGGCATGATATTCCCTAATGTGGATACACTCCCACGCCACCCTTCTCAAATTTATGAGTTTGCACTTGAGGGTATACTATTCTTTGTAATATTATGGGCTTATTCAGCAAAACCAAAGCCAATTGGTTCTGTTTCTGGAATATTTCTTATTAGCTATGGTTTACTCCGCTCAATTTCTGAGTTTTTTCGTGAACCTGAGGATGGATTTATCGGAATACTTACACTAGGTGTTAGTATGGGACAATGGCTTTCTTTACCAATGATAATTGTTGGAATATGGATGTTAATTTGGGCTAATAAGAATCATCAAGAATCAAATGAACCCAAAATTTAAAATTATCTTCTCACTATGGTATCAATATAATCTTTCCAATTACTCTACGTTGCATTATATCTCTAAGAGCATAGCTAACTTGATCTAGCGAATAAATTTTTGAGATCCTTGGGCATATTTCTCTTTCTAAAAAAAATGAAATTAAGTCTTGTACAACACAAATATATGCTGACTCTTCTCGCTGAATGAAATCACTCCAAAATACACCCATAATGGAATTACCTTTAAGTAACGGAAGATTTAAAGCTACTTTAGGAATTTTCCCGCTAGCAAAGCCCATTACCATATACCTTCCTTTCCAACCAGTAGAGCGTAATGCTTTATCTGTAATTTCTCCTCCAACAAGATCACAAACAACATCAACCCCCTTACCATTTGTCATTTTACTAATAGCATAACGAAAATCATGAGTAGAATAATTTATTAATTTACTTGCACCTGATTCCTTACATACCATCAATTTATCCTCAGTTGAAGCTGAAGCAATAACTTGCGCTCCCATTTTTCTTCCAAGTTCTACTGCTGCCAGTCCCACTCCCCCTGCAGCCCCAAGTACTAATAAAGTTTCTCCTGGTTTAAGTTGAGCCCTATACCTAAGTGTGTAATAAGAAGTTCCATATGTCATAATAAGAGCAGAAGCAACTTTAAAATCCATATTCTTTGGCATATGAAAAACTTTACTTGCCGACACTAATACTTCTTCACAAAATCCTCCACTTCGGATAAAAGAAAATACACGGTCGCCAACTGAAATGCCATTAACACCAATCCCCACATCTTTAACAATGCCAGCAATCTCTGCTCCTGGCGAGAACGGAAAATTGGGTTGAAACTGATACTTCCCTTGAATAATTAAAGTATCCGGATAGTTAACCCCACACGCCTTAACAGTAATGATCACATGCCCATTCTTTATCTTTGGTGAAGGAATTTCTTCAATTACCAAACTCTCTGGAGGACCAAATTCTTTACATAAAACTGCTTTCATCTTCTCTTTACAGTACCGATAAATTTACCTTCTTTAACAAACTTAACAATCCACCTTAGCTCTCATAAAGTCAATAAAGTATCTTCCATTTCATATCCTCTCCTGCGCGTAATGGAACTAATGCCTCTCCAGCAAAATCAAATTCCATAGGAACCTTCCAATTTTCTTTTATTAATGTAATATTTCCTCTATTTCGTGGTAATCCATAAAAATCTGCACCAAAAAAACTAGCAAATCCTTCTAATTTTTCTAAAGATCCTGCCTGTTCAAAAATTTCTGCATAGAGTTCAAGCGCTGCATGAGAAGTATAGATACCAGCACAGCCACAAGTGGATTCCTTGTCATTTTTAGAATGAGGAGCGCTATCAGTTCCAAGAAAAAATTTTGGGTTGCCACTTATTGCAGCTTCAATTAATGCAAGTCGATGAATTTCCCGCTTAAGCACTGGTAAGCAATAATAATGTGGATGAATCCCACTCTGAAATATTACGTTACGATTAAAAAGCAAATGATGCGCTGTAATAGTTGCTCCAATATTACTGGAAGATTCTGTAACAAACTCTACTGCCTCTTTAGTTGTAATGTGTTCAAGAACAATTCTTAAATTAGGAAAATTTTTAACAATTTTAATAAGAATTCTATCAATAAAAATTTTTTCTTTGTCAAAAATATCTATTTTAGGATCATTTATTTCGCCATGCACAAGCAAAGGCATTTTTTTCTGCTCCATAATTTCTAATACACGGAAGCACTTGGTTATATCAGTAACCCCTGTATCAGAATTTGTAGTAGTGCCAGCAGGATAGAATTTTACACCATAAATTTCTCCGCTTTCTTTAGCTTTCTTAATCTCAGAACTCTTCGTGTTATCAGTAAGGTATAGCGTCATTAGCGGATTAAATTTCATTCCCATCTTCTCTGACAATGCAGAATGAATACGTGAACTATACGCTAATGCCAATTCAGTGGTTATTATTGGAGAATCAAGATTAGGCATGACTATAGCTCGAGCAAAACGCCTTGCAGAATCAAAAATAACTGCTTGCATTTGCTTGCCATCCCTAAGATGCAAATGCATATCATCAGGACGAGTAAAAGTGATTTTATTCAAATTTATACTTACTCTAATTGGTATTTTTATATACTAAAATAGTATTTTAGCACGACAATATTTTATTATTCTAAAGATTATATATGCTCCAATTATATGTATAACCTTCTATTTATTTTTTTAAGAAAATCTTCCTTGACGAAAAAGTAAGGCCTAACTAGTATTAGTATAGAAAATTTTCATAGGAACCTATAATGTTAGATACAAATACTAATACTCAAGAAGGCCTTGCACCTGAATTACAAACTTCTAGTTGGATCAATACTATAGAGCCGGTTACGCTAACATCATTACTGGGAAAAGTAGTTGTGCTCCATTCTTTCCAGATGCTATGCCCAGGTTGTGTGCAAGTTGGTATCCCACAAGCCCAAAAAGTACATAATGAATTTGACCCTGAAAAAGTTGCAGTAATTGGCCTCCATACTGTTTTTGAGCATCATTCAGTTATGGGTAAAGAAGCTCTAGAGGTATTTGCTCATGAATATCGTATTCGCTTTCCAATTGGAATTGATGGATACAGAGGCGACAATAAAGGATTACCACTAACTATGAGTGCGTACCAAATGCAAGGAACCCCAACTCTTATTTTAATTGATAAAAATGGAAGGCTGCGACTACACAAATTTGGCCATATAAGTGATCTAACACTTGGATACTCTATTGGGGCACTATTATCTGAGAAAGATATATCTACAGGTCCATCACAAACATCACCAACAAGCACTGACATTTGTGATGAGAGTGGATGTAAAATTTAAAAAACACTTAGAATTAGAACTTATATTCTAATTCTAACTAAGAAATATTTTATAAGCTGGATTCTTACTCTCATCCCAATAACGATAACCAAGCTGACTAAGAAATTTCTTAAATTTAGAATGACTCCCAGGTGGCACATCCATACCAACTAGTACGCGCCCATAATCGGTACCATGATTACGATAATGAAATAAACTAATATTCCAGTTATGACTCATACTATTTAAAAACTCCATCAACGCACCCGGACGCGAAGGAAATTCAAAACGATAGAGAATCTCATTCTTTACTCCATTAGCATGCCCCCCAACCAAATAGCGTATATGTAATTTTGCCATTTCATTATCACTAAGATCCTCAGTATCTAATCCATTCTTTTCTAGGAGCTTAATTAATTTCTCTGTCTCATTACGATTCCGAACAGATACTCCAACAAATACATGTGCTTCTTTTGGGTCATCATAACGATAATTAAACTCAGTTATACTTTTTGTTCCCAACATTGCACAAAACCTCTTAAAACTCCCAGGTTTTTCGGGAATAGTTACTGACATTACTGCTTCACGCTGCTCTCCTATCTCAGCCCTTTCAGACACATGCCTTAGCCGATCAAAATTCATATTAGCACCAGAAGTTACAGCTACCAAAGTTTTACCTTGAATCTCTTCGCGAGCACAATATAATTTCGCCCCAGCGATTGCAAGTGCCCCGGATGGTTCCAACATTACACGTGTATCTTCAAATACATCTTTAATAGCAGCACATATAGCATCCGTATCAACTAAAATTATTTCATCTACTAATTCACGGCAAATACGGAAAGTCTCCTTCCCTACTTGTTTAATTGCTACACCATCAGCAAATACTCCTGCTTGGGGAAGCTTTACTCGACGACCTTTTTGTAAAGACAGGTACATAGCATTTGAATCAAACGGCTCAACCCCAATAATTCTTACTTCAGGATGTAAACTTTTTATATAGGAAGCAATTCCTGAAATCAGTCCACCTCCACCTATTGGTACAAATACAGCATGCAAAGGCCTAGCATACTGACGTAAGATTTCCATGCCAATGGTTCCTTGTCCAGCAATAATATCAGGATCATCATATGGAGGAATAAAAGTTAACCTTTTCTGTGTCGCAAGCTTTATTGCTTTAGCATAAGCATCATCGAAGGAGTCTCCATGAAGAATTATATCTGCTCCATAGGCCTCAACTGCTTGTATTTTAATATGTGGTGTAGTTACTGGCATTACGATTGTAGCTTTACAATCTAATTTCTGTGCAACCAATGCTACTCCCTGTGCATGATTCCCTGCAGAAGCTGTTACAACACCTCGCTTAAGAGTTTCAGAAGGAAGTTTGCTCATTTTATTATGGGCCCCACGTAGCTTAAAGGAAAATACTTCTTGCATATCCTCTCGCTTTAAAAGCAATTGATTCTTTATACGCTTAGACAAGCCCGGGGCATGATCTAGCGGGGTTTCTATTGCCAAATCATAGACTTGGGCAGTAAGAATTTTTTTAAGGTAATCTATTTTCATTTGTAAAAAAATTTAGGAATTCATAAATATAGAAGAATTTTAGCATGACAAGGACCTGCTTAATATAAGAGTTAATTGTTAAAATCTTCAGATAGAGCTATTCTAATAAGTCGGTCACATTATTTATATAGGAAACCATGACTAAAACACTTAACCAACAAAAACTTGAAGTTGCTAAAGATGCTATTAAACATATCCCTATAGGTAGTATCGTAGGGGTAGGAACAGGCTCTACTGCAAATTATTTTATAGATGAACTAGCCAAGGTCAAGAATAAAATTAGTGGGGCAGTAGCAAGTTCTGAGAATACAGCTCAAAGACTAAATAGCCACCATATTGAGGTATTAGACTTAAATGATGTAAACGATATTCCTGTTTATGTGGATGGAGCAGACGAAATCACTGAGCACTTACATATGATAAAAGGTGGAGGAGGGGCATTAACGAGAGAAAAAATTGTTGCTGCAGCAGCAAAAAAATTTATTTGTATTACTGATGAAAGTAAATTGGTAAATGTATTGGGAGAATTCCCATTACCAATAGAAGTTATACCTATGGCCCGTAGCTATGTTGCAAGAGAAATTGTGCAACTAGGAGGGAGTCCTATTCTACGAGAGAATTTTATTACTGACAATGGAAATGTAATTCTTGATATACATAACTTAAAGATTCTAAATCCAGTAGAATTAGAAATAACTCTTAACCAAATAACCGGTATTGTAACCAATGGCTTATTTGCAAAAAGTGGTGCCAATATGCTGCTACTTGGAACTAATAATGGGGTGCGAACTATAACTATATAATAAGAACCATAATAAATTATTATAACGAACTAGAATATTATTTTTCTTTAAAATCTATAGGTGTCGAATGGGAAGCAGAGAACATATATCTAAACAATTTGATGCAGACCTTCAATCGGTACGAATGAGTGTACTAAAAATGGGTGGTATTGTTGAAGAACAGATTGAACATGCAGTTAGGGCACTTACTACAGCAGATCAAGATTTGATGGAGCAAGTTATAGCAGATGACTATCGTGTCAATGAAATGGAGGTATCAATTGATGAAATTTGTAGCCAGATCATTGCGCGTCGACAGCCAGCTGCTGGTGATTTACGGATGATTATAATGGTAATAAAAATTATTACAGATCTTGAGCGTATGGGAGATGAAGCCGCAAAAATTGCACGCATGGCACAATTAATCTATTCTGATGACCGTATACACAAACCTCGCTTCCATGAAATTAGACATGTTGCCAGTATTGCAATGGAAATGCTAAGAAAATCTTTAGATGCCTTTGCCAGACTTGACGTAACAGAAGCAGCTCATGTAGCTCGCCAGGATGAATTAGTAGATGAAGAATTCCGCTCTATTATTCGCCAACTTGTTACATTTATGATGGAAGACCCACGTAATATTTCTTCTTCTATAGAAATTTTATTTGCTGCAAAGGCCATTGAGCGTATTGGAGATCATGCAAAAAATATGTCTGAATATGTAATTTTCCTAGTGAAAGGAAAAGATGTGCGGCATGTAGGAATCAAGGAAATTGAGCGTGTAGCTCGAAAACAATGAATTACAGAGAAGAAAAAGACACTATGGGAATAATAAAAGTACCTGATAATGTCCTATGGGGTGCACAAACACAACGATCTCTACAAAATTTCAAAATATCAAATGAAAAGATCCCAAATGAATTAATAAACGCACTTGCCCTAGTAAAGCGTGTTGCTGCTAAAGTAAATAATGACTTGGGCCTACTCAGCTCAAATAAAGCTTCTGCTATTATCCAAGCTGCTGATGAAGTGATTCAGGGAAACCATAACAATGAATTTCCATTAGTAGTTTGGCAGACTGGATCTGGCACACAAACAAATATGAATATGAATGAAGTACTAGCTAACCGCGCATCTGAGTTACTTGGCTGTGAACCTGGTACAAATCGAAAAATTCATCCAAATGATGAAGTAAATAAAGGACAATCATCTAATGATGTGTTCCCAACTGCAATGCACATTGCAGCACTACAGGCTATTGAGTATAAATTAAAACCTGCTATTTTTACAATACGCGAAACTCTCAATAATAAATCAGAAGAATTCTCAAATATAATAAAAATTGGGCGTACGCATCTGCAGGATGCCACGCCACTAACTTTAGGGCAGGAGTTTTCAGGCTATGTATCACAAATTGATCACATCTCTAATCATTTAGAATCATCTTTACCACACTTATGTGAGTTAGCACTAGGTGGCACAGCTGTAGGTACTGGATTAAATACTCATCCTGAATTTTCTAAAAAAACTACAGAAGAATTAATAAAAAAGACAAACCTTCCATTCATCACATCACCCAACAAATTTGAAGCACTAGCATCAAATGACGCACTAGTTAATGTACATGGAACACTTAAAACTCTTGCTGTCTCTTTAATAAAAATTGCTAATGATATCCGCTGGCTTTCCTCTGGCCCCCGATGTGGTATTGGTGAGCTAAGAATCCCTGAGAATGAACCAGGTAGCTCTATTATGCCAGGAAAAATTAATCCTACTCAATCAGAAGCATTAATCATGTTATGTTGTCAGGTTATAGGTAATGATGTTGCTATTAATATGGGTGGAGCAATGGGAAATTTTGAACTTAATGTAATGAAGCCACTTATAATTAATAATTTTCTACAAAGTGTTCGCCTACTATCGGATGGAATAAATAGCTTCAACAAAAACTGTGCTATGGGAATAGAAGCTAATGTTGCCCATATTAATAAATTAATGAATAATTCTCTTATGTTAGTAACAGCACTGAGCCCACATATTGGCTATGACAAAGCAGCTGAAATTTCTAAAAAAGCATACAATGAAGGTATCACTTTAAAAGAAGCATCAATTGTATTGGGCTATACAACTTCCGAACAATTTGATACATGGGTGCAGCCAAAAGATATGGTATGAAATTAGTAAAACAGAACTACAGTATAATCTTTATCTAAAGTTTATCTTATATTATTACCTAACTAGGTCAGGCCTAAGGTTTAGCTAATAATGCCTCAAGAAAAATATCTTACAATTACTAACAAGATTACATATAACTTTAACCGCAAAGTAATTTTTCTCTGAACTAATAAATTTACTTAGTAATAGTATGTATTCGAATCCTTCCCAAGTACTTAATACTGACCTATAAAAAGACTCAATCCAGAATAATTATCTAAACCTAAAAAATATACTATATTTACAAGACTCATTTTAGCTTTATACATATACTGATTCTGGTATATTTTATAATTTTATATGCTAAAAAACTGAGGGCAAGAATGGGTAATAATCTATATAAAAAAAGGATTGCTATATTAGAAACTAAAATCGAAATATTTGTTAGTGAACGTCATGAGCTGCTGAAGACAATAGGTGCAGCAGCTGTACTCATTGCTAACCTAGATAGCAGCAAATTATCAGAAGAAACCTGTAAAGCAGCTGAGATACTATCTAATAGCCTAGATAATATACGAGAAGGAAGCTTACAGGAAGCACTAAATGAAATAAAACCAGAACTAATATGAGACTAAGAAGCTAAAATTTCATTTATTATAGTGAAATTACCATTTAAATGGTTACTATGATATTAAAGACTAATAAAATTTATACTAAAACAAAATTTGAATTATTTGAGACTGATTAATGGACATCAATAGCCCACAGTTCTGGGTCGCAGTACTACAAATTATTGCTATTGATATAATACTTGGTGGCGATAATGCAATTGTAATAGCACTTGCTTGCCGAAGACTACCTAAAAACCAGCGTAACCGTGGTATTTTCTGGGGAGTATTTGGTGCTATAGCTCTACGAGTACTACTTATTTCATTTGCATTAACTTTATTAACAATTCCTTTTCTAAAAATTATCGGTTCTATATTATTAATTTGGATTGGAATCAAATTACTTCAACCAAACACAGAAAATAAGGAACCTAAAATAGGTGCTAGTGCAACATTATTAGGGGCAATAAAAACAATAATTATTGCTGATGTTGTTATGAGCCTAGACAATGTAATTGCAATTGCTGGAGCAGCTAAAAATAGTGTCGGTTTAGTAATATTTGGCCTAATAATAAGTGTACCTATCATAGTATGGGGAAGTAAACTAATAATGAAACTAATGGATCGTTTCCCAGTTTTCATCATTATTGGTGCAGGACTACTTGGTTGGATAGCAGGTGATATGTTCACGACTGATTCAATTATCAGTGAATGGGTAAATAATAATGCATCCTTCTTACAATGGCTATCCCCAGTTCTAGGGGTTTCTATAATAGTACTAACCGGGAAATTCCTAGCATTTAAATCTCTAAAAAATAAAACATCTATATCTGATCTTATAAAAGATATAGAGAAACCTTAACGTATTAAGAAAACTATTATTCTAGCTGAAGACATAAATAAAATTTTTAATAAGTGAATGCAGTAAGATTTAAAGCAAATATTTATTCTTCAGAAAGTAACAACTGGTGCCTAAGTTCTTTAAGAAGAGCTTCAGCACTAGATATCTCGTAGAAATCTCCATCTTCGCTCTTTAATGCAATTTCTAATTGATTTATTGCTCTTGGAAGATCCCCCTTACGAATATAAAATTCTGCTAGTGCACGATGTAATAACATGCTATTCCCATCTGCTTCATAAGCTTGTGCCTGTAATTGATATAGACTTGTATCATTAGGTGTGAACCGCAACTGCTGATTTATAAATTTAAGAGCACCTTTTTGATTCCCATCATATAATAAGGCTGTAGCATAATCATAAATTAACGCTCTATGTTGTGGATATATCTTTAACGCTTCCCTGTAAATACGTAAGCCTTCAGAATAACGCCCTATAGAGAATTTAACACGAGCAGCAAGTGTCTCAATCATTGCACTAGAATGTAATATTTTACGCTTAACCTGAATCTCATCTCCCAGTAAATGATTTTCTTGTAATTTAATCATTGTGTCATAATGATCAGAGCCATAAAGCACAGTCAATTCCTCATTTGCTTGTAGGTTATTTCCTTCGCGCATCAATGCACATATCAGCCCATAGCGTTCAACAGTCTCATTACTATAACGCTTCTCTTGCAAATTAGACTCAAAATACTTTACTGCTTCTGAAGGTTCTCCCTCAGATGCCTGTAACTTAGCACGAACCAATTGAAAATCAATGCTGTCAGCAACCTGTTTATATGGTAAACCTTGTATTCGGTTTTCGATATCTGCTATACGTTCATAACTAAGTGGATGAGTACGTAAATAAGAAGGAGCATTACTTTGAAATCTGCTAGCTTTCTGTAAACGCGCAAAAAAAGCTGACATACCAGCTGGATCAAAACCAGCCCTCATTAACACAGATAAACCAATTCGATCAGCTTCTTTCTCATTTGCACGAGTAAAATTTAATTGTGACTGAGCCGCAATGGCTTGAGAAGTTGCCATAACTGCAGTCCCTGCTTGTGGGCTTGCCCGTGATGCCATAATTGCAAGCGCTATAGATGCTAATGTTGTTAGCACACTATATTTTTGACCAGATATCATACGAGAAAGGTGTTTCTGTGTAACATGTGAAATTTCATGAGCCATCACACCAGCTAATTCTGATTCACTTTGTGCAGCTAAAATGAGCCCACTATTGAATCCCATAAAACCACCTGGCAAAGCAAAAGCATTTATTGATGGATCACGAATAGCAAAAAACTCAAATTCTTGATCTGGATGAGCTTCATCAGAGGAAGAAATTAACTTATAACCTAGATTGGTAAGGTATCCAGCTATTTCAGCGTCATCAATATACCTACTATCAGAACGAATTTGTGACATTATTTCTAAACCAATTTGACGCTCTTCATATGGAGAAATAGTAGTTTGAGATACATCACCTAAATCAGGCAACTCATTAGCTAGGATATTCTTAGTACACAAAAATAATAGGAATGTAATAATAAAATTTATTTTCATTCTAATTTATGAGGTCTTTACATGAGTTTATAATGTAAGATGAACAGCTAGATATAATAGTTTGAAGAAATACTACTAAAAACTAATAATAAATGTATTAATATCTATATTTTATATTTAAATCTAAATTAAATTGCGGCCTCATCTAATTCTCCTGTCCGAATTCTTATTACTTGCTCTACAGGTGTAACAAATATCTTACCGTCACCAATTTTACCAGTACGAGCAGCCCTAACAATGACATCTATAGTACTTTCGACAAGTTCCTCTACTACCACAATCTCTATTTTTATCTTAGGCAAAAAATCAACCACATATTCAGCCCCTCGATAAAGCTCTGTATGCCCTTTTTGTCTACCAAATCCTTTAATTTCCGTAATAGTCACACCAGTCACTCCAATTTCATTTAGTGCCTCACGAACCTCATCAAGCTTAAAAGGCTTAATTATGGCTTCAATTTTTCTCATGTTACATTCCCTTTATTTGATAATCTTAGGCTAAAAATTTACACAAAAATTAATTTTACACCTTGTCTTTATATCTAGATGTAATTGGGTAGCGCCAGTTGTTATTAAAACCATTCTGAGTAATATAAATTCCTAAAGGAGATTGGCGCCGTTTATATTCATTTTTACAAAGTAGATTTATAATATGCTGCACATCATCCTTAGAGTAGCCCATATCAACTATCTCATATAATGGTTTACCATTCTCCATATATTCCTCAATAATGCCATCAATAATATTATAAGATGGAAGGTTATCCTGATCTGTCTGATTTGGTCGTAGTTCAGCAGAGGGCATACGCCGAATAATACGCTCTGGAATCACCAGGCTTACATTATTACGATAATTACAAAGCTTATACACTATGCTCTTACTGACATCCTTCAATACTGCCAATCCACCAGCCATATCACCATAAAGTGTACTATAACCTATTGCCATCTCAGATTTATTACTAGTAGTAAGTACAATTGCCCCATATTTATTTGATAATGCCATTAAAATAGTTCCTCGAATTCTTGCTTGTAAATTTTCCTCAGTAACTCCTATTTCATCATGTTCTCGTGACCAATCAAATTTATTAGCAAGCAAATTTAATATTTGATCAAACGTTGAATTAATTGGAAATTCACTATAACGAACACCTAGGGCCTTAGACATAGCACGTGAGTCTTCTAAACTTATACTAGCTGTATATTCTGATGGCATCATTACTGCCCATACTCTATCAGGACCCAGTGCATCAACTGCAATTGCTAATGTAAGAGCAGAATCAACACCTCCAGATAAACCAATAATTACATTAGTAAAGCTATTTTTATCAATATAATCTCTTACTCCAAGACATAGAGCCCTATATATGCTCTCTTCTTGACTCCTTTTATTAGTAGTAACTCCCTCCATAGAAAGGCCACTTTGGAATTCGAAGAAACCTAAGGTCTCAATGAACTCATCAAATTGATTAATGAGTTCTCCTTCATGATTTACTACAAATGAAGCACCATCAAATACTAGCCCATCCTGACCACCTACAAGATTTACACAAATAATAGTTATTCCTATTGCATGAGCTCGTTGACATATAAAATTTTTCAGCAGAATTTGCTTATTAAAATAATAAGGTAATGCACATAACAATATTAATACTTCTGCTCCTTCTTTTTTTGCTGCAACTATATTATTTTCTTGCCATATATCAGTAGAAATATTTATCCCAAATTTTATTCCTTCAGAACTAAAGAGGCACACATCTGAACCAGCTTCAAAATAATAAGACTCTTTGAACCAATTATCATTTAAAAGGTTATTTTTAAAATATGTAGCAACAACTTTCCCGTTACAAATTAATGAAGCAGCATTATAAACACGATTATCAATAAAATAAGGATGGCCTAATAATAGTGTGATCCCATTTATTTCTTTTACTAAATTAGTAAATGTTTTTATACAAGCCAGACGAAACCCATCTAGTAATAACAAATTCTCAGGAGGATAGCCAGATAAGGCTAGTTCAGGCGTGATAACTAATGCAGTATCTTTGTTTCTTGCCTGATTAGTAAAATCAAGAATCTTTTTTGCATTACCAGTAAGGTCACCTACTATACAATTAATCTGAGCAATGGCGATTCGCATGATGCAATTATTAATTTAATTTTTAACTATATAGATGATCATATCAGAATTAATTTTCTTCGTAGATACAATATCATAGCAATGAACAAAATATTAAATAATTGTCTCATTAATAACAAATCTAAGAAAGTATATTTCCACATGTTAGAATAAAACTCATGATTATGCTTTATAAATAACTTTATCATAGAGACATTTCAATGAAATATTGTAGTAATTGTGGAGCTCTTGTCGATATTCTTATTCCAGAAGGAGACACATTGCCTCGCCATGTATGCTCAGCATGTAGTTATATACATTACCAAAACCCTAAGATGGTAGTAGGTTGCATACCAAAATGGGAGAATAAAATCTTGCTATGTCGTAGAGCAATTAATCCTCGCCGTGGTTTCTGGACTCTTCCTGCCGGATTCATGGAAAATTCTGAAACTCTAGAACAGGCTGCTTCCCGTGAAACTATGGAAGAAGCTCATGCCCACGTAAAGATTGGAAACCTTTACGCTATTTATAACCTACCAGCTATAAATCAAGTATATTTCTTATTCCTAGCAAAACTACTAGACTTAAATTTTAAACCTGGAATCGAAAGTCTAGAGGTAAAACTTTTTAAAGAAGAAGAAGTTCCTTGGGATAAAATAGCTTTCCAAGTCATTGGCATGCCTTTAAAGCGTTATTTTAAAGAAATGCATTCAGGTGACCCTAATTTCTATTTAGAAACTTTAGATAATATTGATCACTGCTGAAAATAATAAAAAACTTATCTTCTAATTAAATCTAAATACATGGATTAAATTAAATTCAACCCTCTTTATTATTTTTCAATAACAGTGCCATTTTATATAATTGATTCCTATTTTCTGAAGTAATATCTGAGGTAAGTTTTACTGCCTGTTTTAAAGGAAGATTTTCCAATAATAATTTAAGTGTGTGTTGGGCATGATTACTAATTGCAGTCTTATCTTGCCTTTCTATACCAGAAACAATTAATACAAATTCACCTTTCTGCTGATTAATGTCTGAATTTAACCAATTTAATGCATCACCTAAGGCACAAGTATAAATAGTCTCAAATAATTTTGTCAGTTCTCTACCTATAATTAATTCCCGATTTGCCCCTAATATTTCAGATAAATCTGCAATAAACTCCAATATCCGGTGAGGTGCTTCATAAAATACCAGAGCATATGGTAGGGATTTCAATTCTTCCATTTTATGTCTACGCATACTCTTTGAGGCAGGAAGAAATCCGCAGAATAAGAAATTTGATATAGGAATTCCAGCCACAGATAAGGCACACAATGCTGCATTAGCGCCAGGAATCGGCACCACCCGATAATTACTTCTTACCAGATTAACTAAAATTGCCCCAGGATCAGAAATCCCAGGCGTACCGGCATCAGTAATATACGCAACAGATTTTCCTGCTTTAAGTAAACTTAGAATCTTCTTTGTAGCTGCTCGCTCATTATGTTGATGCAGAGCTATCATTCTTTTAGTAATAGCATGATGTGTTAATAATTTTCTCGATTTTCTTGTATCTTCAGCAGCAATTACATCTACGGCCAAAAGGACATCTAATGCACGTAGACTAAAATCTCGAAGGTTTCCTATCGGAGTAGCAACCACATATAATATACTTTTCTGTATCATTTCTTCAGATATGAATAAAGCTCGTGTTAATATTTCTAGTAATGAGCGCTAAACCATATGATAGCTTGATGCTAGCTCCCATTCCACAAATAAATAAATTTAGAAATTATAAATGTCTATCTTTCTGAACCAACTCCAGTCTATTCTACCCCCTGATCGGATTTATACAGACCCAGTAGATTGTTACACTTATGCTTATGATAATAGTCAAAAAATATTTCCACCTGATATTGTGGTATTTCCACTTAGCTCCGACGAAATTCAAGCAATAATATTATTATGTAATACCCATAGCGTACCACTCACACCTCGTGGACGTGGTACAGGAACTGCTGGAGGAAGCATACCAGAACAGGGTGGTATAGCATTATCTCTTGAACGTATGTTACAAATCACTGTGATCGATCCTGCTAATCGTTTAGTTATAACTGAACCTGGAGTGCTCAATCAGACTGTACAAAATGCAGTTAAACCTTATAATTTTTTCTGGCCTCCTGATCCCTCCAGTGCAGCATATTCAAGTATTGGGGGAAATCTTGCCACCTCTGCAGGTGGCCCCCATGCAGTAAAATATGGCACTACTCGTGATCATGTTTTAGGTTTAAAGGCAGTAACAGGTAAAGGGGAAAAGATCAGGACAGGTTGTTATACGACAAAAGGCGTAGTTGGATATGATCTAACAAGACTCTTGATTGGTTCTGAGGGTACATTAGCAGTAATTACTGAAGCAACACTTAAACTTACACCTTTACCACAATCTATTGGAGGGATCGTTGCTCATTTTCATGATGCTTCAAGTTGTGCTAAAGCAATAGTCTCAATTATGTCTCTCCCACAAATTCCAAGTGCACTTGAATTTCTAGATGAAGGTTCACTTAATCTAATTCGCAGCCGTTCCCCAGAAATACTGCCATATGATAGTTCAGCAATGCTTATGATCGAAGTGGATGGGTCTTACCAAGAAGTAAAAGACACAAGCACTACTATATTATCTGCTTGCCAGAATAAAGGGCTATTACAGGCTGATTGTGTACCTGATTCTGAAAATTTATGGAGAATGCGTAAGGCATTATCACCATTATTAAGGGATATTGCACCAAAAAAAATTAATGAAGATATAGTTGTACCAATTTCCACTCTACCTACCTTCCTAAATAGCCTAACTAAATTAAGTTCAAAATATCAAGTTAGTAACGTTAATTTTGGCCATGCTGGCAATGGAAACATTCATGTAAATTTATTAGTAGACCCACATAATACTGAAGAAATGAACCGCGCTGAAAAATGTTTGAGTGAGATCTTTGATTTGGTAATAAGCCTCAATGGGACATTATCAGGGGAGCATGGTATTGGTATAGAGAAGCGTGCTTATGTTGAACGAGAAATTGATAAAAAAACAATACATTTAATGAAAAATATTAAAAATGTTTTTGACCCTAACAATGTACTAAACCCAGGAAAATTATTTCTATAATTTAGAAATTATATACATTAAATTCTGGCAGATTATAAATATCTACAAGGTATCCTAAACATTTCTATGCTTAACAGGAGAATTAATATTTCACTAAATTAAAAATATTATAAACTCTAAAAAATCTATTAAACAATAATTAGAAATAAAAATAATGATCAACTAATAATGCAGTAAATAATGCTGTCAAATAGAAAATTGAATAACGAAAAGCTGAACGTGCAAGCTGATCACTATAGTTAAGATAAATTTTTACGGCATAGTATAAAAATATAGCATCTAAAACTATTGCACTAATAAGATAAATTAACCCTCCCATTTGGGTTGCATAGGGCATAAGCGTAACAGCACAAAGTATAAAAGTATAAAGAAGCACATTAAGCTGAGTAAATTTATCTCCATGTGTTACCGGAAGCATTGGCATTCCAACTTTAGCGTATTCATGCTTCCGGTAAAGTGCGAGTGCCCAAAAATGTGGTGGCGTCCATGCAAAGATTATAAGAAATAAAAGTAGCGCATCAGCCGAAATCTCTCCTGTTACAGATGTCCACCCAAGTACTGGGGGCATTGCACCAGAAGCTCCACCGATAACAATATTTTGCGGCGTTAAGGGTTTGAGTAATACTGTATAAATAATGGCATAGCCAACAAATGTAACCAAAGTAAGCCACATTGTTAAAGGATTTACCCATTGATAAAGTATGAATAAGCCACTTCCACCAATCAAAGCAAGGAAGAAAAAAGTTTCTGGAGAAGTTACCTCTCCTCTTGGTAATGGCCTACCTCGAGTACGAGCCATAACAGAGTCAATCTTTTGTTCCACTAAGCAATTTACTGCTGCAGCTGCACCTGCAACTAAAGCAATCCCTAACGTACCAAAAATTAATGCATTCAATGGAACTGCACCAGGCACTGCAAGGAACATACCTATAAATGCAGTAAAAACAATAAGAGAAACAACCCGTGGTTTAGTTAAGCGATAAAATTGGTGTAATCGTGACGCTGTATTTTGCCAAGTTATACTAATAGCCATAACATCTATCCTTTATCTTATCCTATTCGTGATACCTTAAGTAATCGCTTAATATCTTTTGCCATTTTAGCCGGATCAATATCTTTTGGAAAACGCATCATTAAATTACCTAATGGATCAATTATATAAATATGATCACGCTGTGAGACTTTTGCTGGAATCTCATTTAATAACTCACTCTCCTGAGCATTCACAAAAATGGTCCCCTTAAAATCTTCGTGAATACTAGTCTCTATATTTTTATTATCATCTATTAGCCAAACTCGCTCTATACGATCCATTTTCTTATTCTGCATTAGCCTTACCTGACGCATATAATAAAGCTGTTTACGACATAACTCTGCACATTCCCCAGAATCTATAACCAACATTACCCATTTCCCACGTAACTGGCTAATACTAAATACCTCACCATTTGTTTTATATAAAACTACATCTGGTAAAGCTTGTTTGATCTTAATTAACTCTCCATAATTTACAGTGGCTGAAGGCGCTCCCCAATAAAACAAGGCATAAGAAACTGCTATAGGCGCAATCATTACTGTTAACAACAAATATAATCGAAGCTTATGCTTTCTCTGGCTGGTCTTTTTTAACATTTAACACCAAATATAATATTAATACCGCCAACGCCATAGAATACCACTGAAATGCATATCCCCAATTTCTACTAGATCCAGAATCAGGCCGGGTCCATTCCCTTTTCAATCCATCATCTATACCCTTTCCTTCTAAAACTAACAACGGCTGCAGCGTAATTCCTGTTACCTTACGATAACGATCAATATGTAAGTTTGCCCAGACTTTCCCCGTCACAATTTCCTTAGAAAGTTCAAGAGTCCTAATTGTTGGCGATTCTACTATACCTGATACCATAACTCTACCTGTAGGAGTGAAAATATCAGGCAACTCATAACGAGTACGTCCAGCAGCAACCCAACCACGATTAATTAAAACATGCATAGAACTCCCACTTAATCTTATTGGCGTGATTACTTGATAGCCTACAATACCCTTATTTACCTTATTATCTAAAAATATTGTATGATCAGGAACATATGTTCCTTGTACCTCAACCTTACGATACTGATAATCTTTTAGTTTAATTGGTGTCGTCGGTATCGATATTACTGGCTGCTGTGAAAGTTGATTTAACTGTGCCTGGCGGGCCTCTTTCTCCTTGGCTCTAGAAACTTGCCAGTTACCTAACATCATAGTTAAAGTAACAAAAAATATAGCAGCAACGGTTGGCCAGAAACTTACTCTAAAATGCCAACGAAAAATAGTCATTGGTTAGAACACTATTCTCGGCTAAAATTCTGCCC
>CEUN01093089.1_pt1 | contig 66360 bp, 66 predicted proteins | sample 361501 | NCBI WGS metagenome assembly CEUN01 (sample SAMEA2622801, study PRJEB7988) | marine metagenome | biome: marine biome (ENVO:00000447); feature: marine epipelagic mixed layer (ENVO:xxxxxxxxx); material: "saline water (ENVO:00002010), including plankton (ENVO:xxxxxxxx)" | depth 120 m | reverse complement strand
TAATATCAACCAGTTACGGCGTTTTCAATCAGACAAAACGCCAAAATTGTAAGAATTTCCGACGGTTAAGCGCACAAAATCAACGCCTTGTATTGGAAGCGAAACTTTGATCGCGGTGACAACTTTTTCTGGATTGTAATGAAGACGTTGCCGCTAGGCAGGGTCGTCGAGGGGAATGTAATCGTGCTGTCCAACGGCCTGTATGAGCAGGAATTTCGTTCCCTCGTCCGTAGCTGGCTCTACAAAATGTCCGACGCCCGCAGGAGCGGTATAGCGCTCCCCCGGCTTCAGTGAAATTTCCGCATCCTCGCTGTCGGTTCGAATGGTCATTTTCCCGGTCATGCACAGAAACGTATCATCGACATTCGAATGTTTGTGCCACGGTATCGTTTGCCCTGCTGTTAACAGCAGCGTATGGACGCGAACATCGCGTGTTTCGACGATCATTTCTCTTTCAGACACGTCATAAGTATGGGCCAGAGCGTGGGTCATTTTAATTCAACGAATAAGCTGTCCGGTTCCAATCCAGTATAGCGGATTAAGTGGGGAATGTGTGAGCCGCCGGAACGGGCAGGCCGCTTGAAGACTGTAACGATTAATATCGACCTAATCCAAATCAAAGCCGTGGCTTTTGAGAAAGGCTTTGAACTCGGGTCGTTCGGGTTTGCCGAGCTGGCGTGAGATATGTTCCGACCAGCCATAGAACTCGGCGACGCCCCATAGATCGGTCCGCGTCTGGCGCTCGTCCGGGATCGGGAAGATATTGTGGCGGGTCTGATCGTATCCGTCGATTTCCGCTTCAAGATTGCTGTCGTCATAGCGATCGCGATGTACCACGATCGATTGCGGTAGGCGCTGATTGACGTAGCCGGGCGCTTCCGGCCAGCCCGCCATGACACCGGCGATGGGAAATACGCCATCCGGTATTTCGAGTATTTCGGAAACCTCGCCAATATTATCGCGCAGGCTGCTCAGCGGTGCCGTGCCAAGCCCGGCGGCTTCTGCGCCGGTAACGAAATAGCCCATGGCTAATGCTGCATCGACGGTCGCGTTGAGAAACGTATCCATATTGTTGTTAACGTGCGGCCGGTCGCGAAAACCGCCAACGCGTTGATTGCGTCGCATGTCGGCACAAAAAACCAGCAATAAAGGTTTGCTTTCAAGGCCCGGCGTGCGGGGGCACCAGGGGGCGAGACGGTCGCGGATGTCCTGATCCTTGACGACGATGATCGAATATTGTTGCAGGTTGGATTTGCTTGGCGCCGATTGTGCACAGGCGATGAGAACCTCGATCAAATCGTCAGGCACTTCCTCATCCTTATAGGCACGGATCGACCGCCGGGTAAGCAGTGCCTCAATCGCAGTATCCGCCTCGCTGTCATCACCGATGCCGGTGTCTTTGCCGTAGCGCTCGGTCAGCAGTTCCTTCAACGTCGCCATATACGGTCAGCTTTCCTCTTGCGCCTTGTCGAGAATATCCTGCGGCGTTTCGGTAACGATTTCGGCATAGATCGGCACAAACGGGCCGCTATCGACCAGCTTCACAAACTCCGGTGCCATGTTGACCATCTCGACGCGGATTTCCTTGTGGATTTCGATATCGCGCCATTCGCCGATCAGATAGAAATGATCCTCATCCTCAACGTCGCGGCACAGCACACCGTCTTTGACCTGCGCATCCGATTTGTGCATCGGATTGTCGTCGCCATAATCGAATTCGTTAAACAGCCGGATGAACTCGTCACCTGTCCCCGGCTTTACCCGGAAATCATAGACGTGAAAGAAATTACCCATCTTGGCCAGCGGTTCGAGTGCCATGGTTGTCCTCCCTGTTAGAATTCTTGGGGAAACGGTACCCCTCCAGGCAAGGGCGATCAATGTGTGGTCTCAAGGCTATGCTTGTTTAGGGCACCAATCCTTCGCTACACTGCAAGCACGCTCGGAAGCGGGAGGACCGATCTGAATGCCTGACACACCTTTTATAGAGGATGGCGGGAACGGCGGCGCGATTGATGAATTGCGCTGGCCGAATGACGACCTGACCCGTATTCCCGACTGGATCTACACATCAAACGAAATATTTGACCGCGAGCGCGAACGTATTTTCTTTGGTGAAAACTGGAGTTTTGTTGCGCTGGAAGCGGAAATTCCCGACCCCGGCAGCTTCAAACGCTCTTATGTCGGCGATTTGCCGGTTGTCGTATCGCGCGACGAAGATGGCGAGGTCCATGTTTTTGAGAACCGCTGCGCGCATCGTGGCGTTGAGTTTTGCCGTGATCTGAGAGGCAAGGTCGATAACTTCACCTGTCCCTATCATCAATGGATGTATGATCTGAAGGGCAATCTGATGGCGGTACCTTTTCGGCGCGGCGATCGCGGCCAGGGCGGCATGCCAAAGGATTTCAAGCTGGGAGATTACAATCCGAAACATCTCAATGTCACGATCCGGCATGGTGTGGTGTTCGCCTCTTTCTCCGATACCGTTGGCTCGTTCGAAGACTATCTCGGGCCTGAAAATACCGAGCAGTTCGATGTTGTCTTTAAGGATCGCAAGCTCAAAATTCTCGGCTATTACAAGAACCGGCTGCAGGGTAACTGGAAGCTCTATCACGAGAATCTCAAGGACCCGTACCACGCGACATTGCTGCATGTGTATCTCGCAACCTTTCGGCTGATGGTAGCCGGTCAGAAATCCGCGATGATCTGCGATGAGTCGGGCCGTCATTCGACGATGGCCTCGGCCAAAGACGATAATATGGAGATCGGTGAGGAAACCGCGAGCCAGATGAAGTCCGCCTTCCGTGAAGGCATGGAGCTTAACGATCCCGAATTCCTTGATTACGTGCGCGAGTTCGATAGCCCGTGGACGGTGACGATGCAGATCATCTGGCCCAATCTCGTCGTACAGCGCGAGCTCAATACGCTGGGTATTCGCCACATCGTGCCGCGCGGGCCGCATGCGCTCGATATGTATTGGACCATGTTCGGCTATGATGACGATACACCGGAGCTCGAACGGCACCGTATGAAGCAGGGCAATCTGATGGGCCCTAGCGGGTATCTCGGTGTCGACGACAATGAAGCCATCAAGTTCCTGCAGGATGGGTTCAAACATTCCTACAGCGATGAAGGTGTCGTAAAGCTGGAGCCTGACAATGAAGGCAGCACGGAGACACTGATTTCCGAAGCCTCGGTCCGCGCGCTTTACCGGCATTATCGCGAGGTTATGGAAATTTAAAAATGGCGTCTTCCAACCCCGCGGCCACCAACCTGTCGCCGGACGAAGCCCGTGCGCTGCGTTTCGAAATCGAAGAATTCAATACCGAATATGCCCGGATTCTGGATGAGCAGGATATCGATGCCTGGCCGGATTTTTTTACGGCGGATGGGTTTTACCGCGTTACCGCCAAGGAAAATTTCGATGACGATCTGCCGGTTGGGCTGGTGTGGTGCGATGGCCGGCCGATGATGAAGGACCGTGCCGCGGCGGTAAAAACCACTATGGTGCACGCACCGCGCTATTTGCGGCACTACAACAGCAATGTCCGCGTCACCGGGGTCGATGCCGATGGAACCATCAATTCCGAGTCCAACTATCTCGTCGTGGAGACGTTGATGGAGGAAGAAACCCGTATCTTTCAGGCGGGTCTTTACATCGATCAGTTTGTCCGCGATGACGGTGTTTTACGGCTCAAGGCCCGCGATTGCGTCTATGACAGCCTGCTGATCCCCAATGACATGGTCTATCCGGTTTAAGTATCTAATTTTACTGATATTTTGGTTGAATCCTTAGGGTCTTTTTGACAAAATCCCGCCGGGTTGGCATTGGAAGTTGAGATAATATAGAGGTGCGGTGCATGCCGCGCGGGGGCCAAGAGTGAATACCAGCCTGGAGTCCAGTTCTCCTCGCAAGAACAGTTTGCGTGTTCGACTCGCCATGACAACGGCGCTGGCGGGTATTCTGTTCAGCTATGGCGGGCGCCAGGTCTACGCAGGAACATGTACCGGCGGCGGCGGTATCTATTCCTGTTCCGGCGCTGCTAATCCCGTCACCGATGTCACGCAGATGCTCAATTCTGGCGGCCCACTGACGGTAACGACCACCGCTGGATTCGGGATCGACACCACAGCTGGTGTTTTCACCAACGCGATTGAGCTTACCGGAAGCAGTGGAATATCGTTCACTGACAACAATTCTGCTGCCATTTCTGGAAGCGGCTACGGAATATACGCTCTCAACTCTGGAACAGGATCGATCGCGATAACGACCACCGGGACGGTAACCGGAACAGGTACTTTCGCTATCTATGCGGATAATTCGGCCACAGGCAGTCTGGCGATTAACGCCCATAAAATTTCGGGTCTCCGCGGAATTTATGCTGACAACAGCGGGACAGGGACGACCAATGTAAACGTCACCGGGACCGTTAATACGACTGACTTCGGTATTTACGTCGATAACAGCAATACAAGCGGCGATATTACGATCTCAACAGGCGCGATAACGTCGGGCGACGATTCAATCGGTGTCGATCATCGGGGCGGCACCGCCAACATTACGGTGACCGGGTCAATCAATTCCGGCAATCACGGCATATATGTCGATCAGGGCAGCACGGCCGGCGACCTGACGATTTCCACCCAGGCAGTAACGGCAGCAGACGATTACGGCATTCGCGTCGATAGTGCAGCTTCTGCGGTAAACATAACCGCGACCGGAACGGTTTCCGCGGATTTTGCGGCGATCTCGGTTGATACCCGGTCAACGAATTCGTCTGCTATTACGATCAATGCTGCATCTGCCACCGGTTCGGAATATGGCGTTTATATCCGACAAGACGGTACCGGAGATGTCGCGGTAACCGCGACCGGCGCCGTTTCTGGAGGCACGGCAGGCATTTATGCCATGATGGACAGTACCGCTACCGGGACTGTGTCGGTAACAGTGAGTGGCTCCGTTTCCTCCAGTAGCGGCAATGGTATCCATATTGATCAGGACGCCGGATATTCAAATACGCAGACGATTAATCTGAATTCCGGTGCGGCGGTAAGCGGGAACAATGCTGCAATTCTCACTACCAACGGCAACGCAACGGTTACCGTTAATAGCGGTGCCAGCGTGACGGGCGGTATCCAGCTCGGAGCCAATAACGATCACATTATTTTCGATGGTGGTGATTTTTCGGCCGTCACCCTGCTTGACGGCGGTGATGACGCTTCTTCAGCCGATGGCCAGATCGATACCCTGACCTTCCGAAACGTCTCGGGATCCGTGGCAGGCAATATTATTCAAAATATGGAACGTACTGTCGTCGATGCCGGCGCAAAAATGTCAATAACCGGCACTGTAACCACTGAAAAACTCTCGGTCAGCAATGGCGGTGAGCTCGGCGGTAGTCTGACCCTGAATGGCGATTTGATTGTCGATACCGGCGTGCTCAAGATTGCTGCGGGGGACATAATCAACGTATCGGGGCTCCTTGAAATTGGCGCCGGCGCGACAGTCGAATTTGATTTCGACAGCTTTGCCCCGGACCGATCGATGTTGCCAGCTTCTTTACCGGTACCGCTCCGAACTTTCTCGCAGGGTTTCTCAGTACCAATTTCCTGCTGATCACTGAAAATGCAGGATCGGTCGGTCAACTGCTTGAATTTGGTTTTGGCGGCGACAGCGTGTTTCTTACGGCGCAGCTTGAAGGCGGCGGCGGTGGATCACCGGTTTCAGAACCGGCAGGGGCGCTCGTGCTTGGCGCATGACTGTTGGGTGTCGCCGGGCTCCGGCGGCGTCGGCGCCGGAATTAGACGCCAGGCTTTATCCGAGATAATCCGCGATCATATAGGCGAACACCTTGGCCGTGTCTCGCGTGCGGTCAACTGAGGAACAGTCATCGTCCGTATGGGCGAACCTATCTTCGCCGCTGCCGTAGTTGGCACACGGTATTCCGACATGATTGAGATAGCCCTGATCGAACGCGGTCGTGGTGTAAAAAGTCTCAGGTGGTTCGCCGAGCATCTCTTCTGCGGCATTGCAGACCGCCTGTACGATGGGCGAATCCATATCCACCAATGACGGATACATAAAAGGCCCTTCCTTCATCTCGACCTGCCATTTCATGCCGCTCGGCGGGTCTTCCATGCCATCGACCTGCATCACAATCTTGCGGATGTCTTCCCATTTTTCATGCGGGTCATCGCCCGGCAGCAGGCGACGATCGAGAGTGATCTCACATTCGCCCTGGATGGTGTGGGTGGAATCGGGGAAGCTTCGGATGTGATTGACCGCGAACGTCGGCTTGCCAAGCGCCGGATGCTCACCGGTCAGTTCGAGCTGGTCCTCAAGCCGGTCGATGATTTCGCGGGCGCCGGTGATGGCGTTGCAGGCACGGTGTGGCGCGCTCGAATGGCCGGGGACGCCTTTGACGGTCACGAAAGTGTCGATGCGCCCGCGATTGCCGAGCGTCAATTTCAGGCTTGTGCCGCCAAGGATCGCCATGTCGGCGCGGACGCCTTCCCCCTCGACAACGCTGGTGATGGCGTCGTGGCGTCCGGTTTCCCCTGATACGCAACACAGGAAGACCAGCTGCCCGTTGATGGGGAGGTCAGAAGCGATCATCGTCTCCATCGCGTGCAGCATGGCGGCCATCGTGCCTTTCTGTTCGCTGGCGCCTTTGCCGAGCACCACCTCACCCGGCAGGTCGTACTGGGCACCGTCGGCTACATCACCGTCATAGGCGTTTTTCATCGTCGATTGCGGCTGGTTCATGGCGTTACTGATAAACATCAGCGATTTGCCGGTTGTGTTCTCGCCATATGTTGCGATCAGGTTGTCCATGCCATCGTAACGGATGTCGGAGATTCCCATTTCACGCAGGCGGGGCTCGACAGCTGTTCGGATAAACTCGGCGAGCAGAGGTTCAGCCTCGAACTTGTCGGTCTGTGGACTTGGCACTTTGACGAGCTCCACCAGAATGTCCTTAACCCGGTCCGTCGAAATAGCGTTTTCAATGGTTTCTTTGATGCCCATGCCAAATTTTCTCCCCCAGAATTACGTTTAGATGGTGCCTATTATAGCCTAACGACAGTGCGACCTCATCCGTCACGCCAACCGGCGATTCTATTGCGTTTTCTTAACGAATGATTAATCCGACATTCTCACAATAGAAGAGATTGGAACCGGTGTAGAGGTGCGCCGGTGATTGCGGAGATTTGCCGTGGGTTTATCGGTATCCAAAAAATCGTCTGGCGGCGGAACATCGTTTAAGGCGCGATTTGCCGCATGGTGGCACGGTACCGAGGTGCGCGAGTCGCTCGAAGAGGCCGAGCCAGACTTTGACGATGGAGAATATGAGGAGGTCGAACTCGGAGCCGACGGAGCGCCAGAGGCAGATACAGCCGCCGCATCGCCCGATTCCTGGTCTGAGGCCAAATGTGAAATTGCCAAGGGTTTATGGACGCCAGGTTTTATCTCTCCCGGAGGCTCAGAATATGTAGAGGAACTCGTTGCTGGTTGCGAATTGAGTTCCGATGAAACCATGCTCGAGGTTGGGCTCGGTATGGGCGGCACAACAACCACGGTCATTGGTAAATTTGGCAATTATGTCACGGGTTACGAGAAGGACGAAAACCTCGCTGCTGAAGCCAAGAAAACGGCGGTTGAATACGATATGGATGAAAAACTCGATATCGTGAAGCAGGAATTTGATCTCGCAAAGGTTAAGACCAACTATTTCCGTGCCGCATTGATGCGGGAAGTTCTTTACACGATGGTGGATAAGGAAATCGTCGTCGGCAAGATTTGCGATTCTCTCAAAGAGGGAGAATCCTTTCTTATCATGACTGATTTTCTCTTTGATGAAGGGACGCAGTCCGAGGATCTGGAGGCGTGGAAGGAAACGCAGCCGAAGCCCGTCCATCCCTGGACTGCTGACGCCCTAAAATCCTGCCTGGAGGATCACGGCGTTTTGGCTCGTATAATAGAGGATGAAAGCGATCGGTACTCGGGAATGGTCCGGAGCGCCTGGGCGAATTATTTAAATGAAATCAAGGGGCAGACAGTCAGTGAGGATTTCGGACGCCAATTGGTGCATGAAGCGCAATACTGGTTGCTATTGACGGCTGCTCTGGACTCCGGAGGCCTGAAATACTATCGCGTTGAGGGCATTAAATCGTCATAGAGACCAACGTCGCACCGCGTTGACAAAGCGGTCGCTGCTCACTATGTTCTCGCCTCCGCAGCAAAATGTGCAGAAAGTAGTCCGATGAAGGTCGCAAACTCGCTTAAAACATTAAAGTCACGCGATAAGAATTGCCGCGTTATTCGCCGCAAAGGCCGTGTATACGTTATCAATAAGCAAAACCCGCGGTTTAAGGCGCGTCAGGGTTAGTTTGCCCCCAACGGATTTTTGCGAACCGCGCCCGTGGCGCGGTTTTTTTGTGCCCTCAAATGTAAGTTGATGGGTTGCGCTTGCCCTCTATGCGACCAGTATTGTTTACTTTGTGATACAGATGCCTTGATCGAATAGGGCCTTGATTTCATGGAAATGCCGGAACCGGATGCGGCCATAATTGCGAGACGGGCCGCTATTGTTGAAGAGCTTAGAAGAATAGTGCCGGCGGAGTCGGTAATTGCCGAGGAAGAAGGGCTGCGTGCCTACGAGTGCGACGGGCTGACTGCTTACCGGCAATTGCCGCTGATCGTCGTATTGCCAGAATCCACGCAGCAGATTTCCCGAATTTTGAAATATTGTCATGAGGCCAATGTAAAGATCGTCCCGAGGGGTGCAGGTACATCATTATCAGGCGGCGCTTTACCCTTGGCTGATGCGATCACGCTGGGGCTCGGCAAACTGAACCAGATTCTCGAAATTGATTACAGTAACCGATGTGTTGTCACACAGCCGGGTGTTACGAACTTGGCCATATCGCAGGCTGTGGATGGTGATGGCTTTTATTATGCGCCTGATCCCTCCAGTCAGATCGCCTGTACGATCGGCGGAAATGTTGCTGAAAATTCCGGTGGGGTTCACTGTCTGAAATACGGGCTGACGACCAATAACCTTCTCGGGCTCGAAATCGTATTGATGGATGGTGAAGTCATTCGGCTAGGCGGCAAACACCTTGATTCCGGCGGCTATGACCTGATGGGTATCATAACCGGATCAGAAGGACTCCTCGGTGTTATCACGGAAATTACAGTTCGTATTCTTGCCAAACCGCCCGCTGCAAGGGCTCTGTTGATTGGGTTCGATACCAGCGAAGAAGCGGGGAGCTGCGTGGCAGCGATCATCGCAGCAGGAATTATACCCGGCGGCATGGAAATGATGGACCGCAAGGCGATTCATGCCGTCGAGGATTTCGTTCATGCAGGATATCCGCTTGATGTCGAAGCGATATTGATCGTCGAACTCGACGGTCCTGACGAAGAGGTCGAGTATTTGACCGGAAAAGTCGAACAAATTGCTCGGGAAACCGGTGCCCGTCTGGTACGCGCCAGCCAGAGCGAAGATGAGCGGCAACTGTTTTGGGCAGGCCGCAAGGCGGCGTTTCCTGCAGTAGGCAGAATTTCACCTGATTACTACTGTATGGACGGCACAATCCCCCGTCACAAATTGCCTGAAGTCCTGAAACGTATGTCGGAGGCTTCCGAGCGCTACGGACTTGGCGTTGCCAACGTGTTTCATGCTGGAGATGGAAATTTGCACCCGCTTATTCTGTATGATGCGAACGTGCCGGGTGACTTGGAAAAAGCCGAGGAATTTGGCGCCGAAATTCTTACTTTATGTGTCGAGGTTGGCGGTGTGTTGACAGGCGAGCACGGCGTTGGCGTTGAGAAGCGTGATCTAATGGAAACCATGTTCACCGAGATCGATCTCAAGCAACAGCAACGCGTTAAATGTGCCTTTGATCCAGCACAACTCCTGAATCCGGGTAAGGTCTTTCCGACATTGCATCGCTGCGCGGAATTGGGGCGCGTTCATATTCAAAGCGGTGAAATGCGGTTTCCGGATTTACCCAGATTTTGATGTCTTCTCCGCTGGAACCAGGAACTGATATCGAACTCGCTACGATGATTGGCGATGCTCTAGCCGATCACGAGTCACTGGAAATTTTTGGTGGCGGTTCCAAGAGGTCGCTGGGCCAACCGCTAGAAGTCGACCGGGAGATATCTCTGGCCGGGCTTTCCGGAATTACACTGTATGAGCCCGAGGAACTTGTATTGTCGGCGCGCGCCGGAACACCGCTAACAGAGATTCAGGAATGTTTGGCGGAGAAGGGGCAAGAGCTTGCTTTTGAACCACCGGATTGGCGAGCGCTTTTGGGAACAACCGGCGAACAAACAATCGGTGGCATAGTTGCTACCAATTTAGCCGGACCACGCAGAATTCGAGCCGGCGCACCGCGGGATCATCTGCTCGGCGTGTCCCTGGTGACGGGAAGGGCCGAGACCGTAAAAACGGGAGGTCGCGTTGTTAAAAATGTTACCGGATATGATCTCTGCAAGTTGGTCGCGGGATCATATGGAACGCTTGGTATCGCAACTGATTTAACCGTCAAAGTGCTTCCCGCCGGAGAAAAAACCCGAACGGTTCTCGTTAGCGGTCTAGATGCCAAGGACGCCGTAAAGGCCTTGAATCTTGCGCTTTCCAGTCCGCACGATGTTTCCGCCGCTGCATATGTACCCGGCGTTCTGACAGGCTGCTCGAGCGTGTCCTATGTTTCTGGCGCTGGTGCCGCGCTAGCTGCCGTTCGTATTGAAGGACCGGGTCCATCAGTCGAAGCGCGTTGTCTGGCGTTAAGAGACATCCTGAGTGGATATGGCGCGATTGAGGAATTACATTTTCATAATTCAAGCCGGTTTTGGAAGGAGATCGCCGATGTTTCCCCGTTCTTTGACACCCATGATGTTGTTTGGCGTGTTTCAGTTCCGCCATCCATTGCCGCCAGTACAGTTCAAAGAATCCAAGAGGAAATCGATGCTGATTTCTATTTTGATTGGGGCGGTGGATTAATTTGGATCGGTCTCAAAAGCCAGCCCGCTGACGGCGGTGCTTCGGTCGTGCGCGGTGCATTTGAAATTGGTGATGGACATGCGACTCTTGTTCGCGCCCACTCAGAATTGCGTTCGACTCTCCCGGTTTTTCAACCTCAAACAAAGCCTGTGAAGGCTTTGAGCCAACGAATTAAACGGGCATTTGATCCTGGGAGTATTTTAAATCCGGGCCGGATGAGCCTTTCTTTGGAAGCGGCAAATGCGAACTAGTTTTTCGATCGCTCAGCTCAACGATCCGGAAATCGCTGACGCCAACGAGATATTGCGGTCTTGCGTTCACTGCGGATTTTGCACCGCCACCTGTCCGACTTACGCCTTGTTGGGAGACGAGCTGGATAGTCCCCGCGGCCGCATATACCTCATAAAAGACATGTTGGAACACGATAGAGCCGCATCCGAAACAGATGTCCAACACATCGACCGCTGCCTTTCCTGTCTCTCGTGTATGACAACTTGCCCATCAGGTGTGAACTATATGCATCTGGTGGATCACGCCCGCCGTCACATAGAGAATACCTACCGGCGAAAATTCCTTGACCGCATATTGCGATTTTTTCTCGGTCGGGTTCTGCCCAACAGCAGGTTATTTAATATCGCGCAGTTCGTCGGAATGTTTGTTCGGCCAGTCGCAAGAATCCTGCCCGGCAAGCTCCGTGTAATGGTGAATTTGGCAAAAACGCGAAATATACCAAATAAAGTAGTGACCCCAATTAAGAAATCATCGGATGGTGACATAAAATTTCACGTCACACTACTGACAGGGTGTGTTCAGGACGGTATCGATCCTGCAATAAATCAGGCGACGGTTCGACTCCTCACCAGACTTGGGTGTGACGTTGAAATACGTCAGGACGTTGGGTGTTGCGGTTCCCTGAACCACCACCTCGGTCAGGAGGGTCGCGCGCTTGATCTGATGAAATCTAATGTTACAGCCTGGTCCAGGAGCGATCAGGAAAAGAAACTGGATGCCATTGTTGTCAACGCATCGGGTTGCGGAACAACGCTAAAGGATTATGGCTTTATCCTGCGCAATGATCCCGCCTATGCCGAAGACGCCGAACGGATATCTAACCTCTCTTGCGACATTACAGAATTTTTGTCGCGAACCGGTTTCAGTTCGCATCTATCGAAAACAAAGGAATTGCGAGTTGCCTATCAGTCTCCCTGTTCCATGCAGCATGGACAAAAAATTAACCAACAACCGTTAGCATTATTACGCGAGTGCGGATTTGATGTCGTCGAACCTGCCGACAGTCATTTGTGCTGCGGATCGGCGGGAACTTTTAATGTCTTGCAAAATGAGTTAGCCGACAAATTGCGGGATAAAAAAATAGCATCACTGTCAGCGCTTTCGCCTGATATAATTGCCAGCGGAAATATAGGTTGTATGACGCAACTCGATACGGCGGGAAAACAAGATATGCCATGTCCGATCGTACATACAGTAGAACTCATCGACTGGGCTACCGGCGGTCCAATGCCATCTGTCTTGCAAGGAAACGAAAGTAAGTTTCAATGAAAGATGTACTTGCGTGGATGTCTGGTGAGGCAAAATTATCTTTTAAGGTGCCGATTTCAGGAGGTCAGAATGACCCACGTCTGAAACCGCTCTTTATTGCCCTAAAATCGACATCGGATTCAGAGGAAGCGGCACAGATTGAAGCAGGAATTTGGGCGCTTTGGGGTTTGTCGGGTGACGAGGAAATCGACCAGCTGATGACGATCGGCATTGGGGCAATGGGTGCTAGCGACGGTGAAACAGCATTGACCGCGTTCAATGAAATTACCACGCGTGCTCCCGATTATGCAGAAGGGTGGAATAAACGGGCGACATTATTTTATCTGGCGGGCGAGCATGAACTATCTATTGCCGATATAAAAAAGACCCTGGATCTGGAACCACGGCATTTCGGAGCGCTGTCGGGGTTGGGGCTCGTTTATATGGCACTGGGTGAAGAACGTAAGGCTCTGGACGCGTTCGAACAGGCGTTAGAGATTCATCCGCATATGGAAGGTGCTGATACCCACATTCGTGAATTACGCGATATTGTTAAAGGACGCGGTGCGTAGAAGCTATCAGTGAATAGCCCGGCGGCGGCGGCGCAAGCCTACGAGAACGCCGAGACTTCCCAAAAATACCAGCATGGTTTCCGGCTCGGATACCCCAGGAGCGGGGACATCCGCTTGCGTGACTTCAATCCAAAGGCTGTCGCCGATAAACAGCTGATTAAAGGCAAGTCCCGTAAGATTGGTCGTCAGCGTATCAAAGAATCCGCTGAGGAAGCTATGCCCACTCTCCAACCTTACAACCTCAAACTGGTCGCCGACATTGAGGGTTGAGGCAAAGCCCTGATCGGCAACGACATCCAGACTGCCAGAGAGGTCAGCGTCACCGTTCAGTATGTTCAGGAGATCGTGCCCGACACCAACAACAGCGCCAAAAAGCTCGAATTCAAAGCTGGCAGCACTCCCTTGAAAATAGTCGCCATCCATAATTGTCAAAATACCAGGAGAGTTCCCGACCGCGAGCGTACCGCCGGTATTATTCAAGGCGTGTGACCCGTTACCATTGAAATCAACGGTGCCACTGCCGCCAAACCGGCCGCCTTGCAGCTGTACCGAGCTGTTGCTTGCGGCGGTTGTCATGATGCCGTTGATCGTTACTTGGCCGCCGGTCTGGATAAAGTTTGTGCCCAGCGTGACGTCAAGGCGGCTGCCTGACTGCACATCGATAAGGCCGCCTGCCTGCTCAAACTCGTCGTTAGCGGCGCTAATATCAAAACCGGCTGCCCCTGATGCCCGAAGTGTGCCGTGATTCACGAATTTCAGCGCGCCGCCATCGATGAGAATGGCATTATTTGTCTGATTGGCGTCTATCGTTCCAAAGTTCTCCATCCCGCCGGTGTTGCCACCAATTTGTCCCGCACCACTGATCGTTTGGTTCGCGCCAATTGTCAGCGTATCCGCGCCAGTATCATTTCGAATTCGATTTTGAAAATTATCTGACATTATGATGGAACCTGAACCGCTTAACGTTTGTGTACCGACGAACTCGAGGTCGGTGGCACCTCCGGCCGAGTTCATCTCAATTGTCCCGTCATTGACGAATCCATTTTGAAACCGCCAATCGTGGGAGTTTGCGCTGACTATTTTGGAGCCGGCAGTGAGACGAACATTGTCGAGGGTCGCACCTATTGTAGTTTGATTGGTCCGAATCTCAGCCGTTCCAACCGTCGTGAGGTCGCCGCCAACAAGGACAGACTGGTTACTTAGGAAGGTTAAATTGGAACCGTTGAGTGCCTCTATTGTCGTGTTATTGGTAAAGGTGCCGGCGCCAAAAGAAATGCCGCCGGTTCCTTCTGCGCGCAGGATGTTATTTTGTGTAAAGCCCAACGCACCCGGGTCCAGATGCAAATTAATGGTGCCCTGCTGGCGAATCTCTCCGTTATTGACCGTTCCGCCGACATTGAGGCCTATCTGCCCTGCACCCCGGATTACCTGGTTCGCGCCAATCGTCAATGTATCTGCTGCATCGTCCACGAAAATTCTATTTTGGCTGCTATCAGACATCACGACTTCACCACTGCCACCCAAGGTTTGTGTTCCAACAAACTCAAGGTCCGTCGCGCCCCCAGCCGAGTTCATGCTGACGGTGCCGTCATTGACAAAGCCGTTCTGAAAACGCCAATCCTGGGAAATCGCGCTGACCATATTGGATCCGGCCGTGAGACGCACATTGTCCAGCAATGCACCCGTCGAGGTTTGTGTGGTCCTAATTTCGGCTGTTCCAATGGTCGTGAGGTCTCCTCCGACAATCGTCGTAAGACTACTCGTGATAGTAAGGTTGGAATCGGCCAACGCTTCTATTGTCGTGTTATTGGTAAAGGTGCCGGCGCCAAATGAAATGCCGCCAGTTCCTTCTGCGCGCAGGATGTTATTTTGTGTAAAGCCCAACGCACCCGGATCCAGATGTAAATTAACGGTGCCTTGCTGACGGATCGTCCCATTGTTGATGGTGCCTCCGAGATTAAGGCCTATTTGCCCGGCGCTCCGGATGACCTGGTTCGCCCCAATCGTCAGTGTATCTGCCGCATCGTCCGCGAAAATTCTATTCTGGTTACTATCGGACATCACGATTTCGCCGTTTCCGCTCAATGTTTGTGTTCCGATAAATTCCAGGTCCGTTGAACCGCCCGCTGAATTCATGCTGATAGTACCGTCATTGACAAAACCATTCTGGAAACGCCAGTCATGGGAATTACCGCTAACCAAATTTGATCCAGATGTCAGTCGAACGTTATCCAGCAGCGCGCCGGCGGTCGTTAAGTTAGTTCTGATTTCGCCTGTTCCCGCTGTCGTCAAATCGCCGCCGACAATAGTAGCGTTTGTACTGTTCATCGTGAGGTTTGAACCGGTCGATACACTGATCGATGTATTATTTGTAAAGGTGCCGTCCGAAAGTAAAATCCCGCCGGCCCCGGTTGCTTGCATCGTACCGTTATTGACAAAGCCCGCCGAATTATCGGGATTGATGTGTAGATTGGTGACACCTTCCTGGATTATCGTACCGTTATTAACAAACCCGCCAACAGCTGCCAGAATTTGACCAGCGCCACGGATGGTATGAGTGGCGCTGTTAGTAATTATATCCGCCGCCGCATCGGCGATGATCCTGTTCTGATCACTGTCGGTCATTTTGAGGGTACCGGACCCAGAGATCGTCTGGGTCCCGACGAATCTTACATCCGTTGCGCCACCCGCTGAATTGAGTTCCCAGGTACCTTCGTTGGTAATCCCGTTAAATATTCTGAGATCATGACTGTTATTCTGAACCAGCTTTGAACCGCTTGTTAATGTGACGCCGTCCAGCTGAGCACCGGTCGATGTAGTGTTTGTTCTAAATTCGCCCGTACCGGTGGTTGTAAGATTTCCTCCCACAATCTTGACGCCGGTATCGTTAAAAGTGACGTGTGAACCGTTGGCTGCTTCAATCGTGCTGTTGTTGGTGTAATCCGCACCATTGAGAAAAAGGCCACCCGAACCTTCAGCTCTTAAAACGTTGTTGTTGACGAAATTCCCTGTTGAATCGGGGTCAATAAAAAGTGCGGTTGTGCCCTGCTGAATAATCGAACCGCTATTGACGATACCACCTGAATTGAACCCTATCTGCCCGGCACCCTGAATCGTGTGGCCCAGCCCGTTGGTCAGGATATTCCCGGCCCCATTAATGAAAACCCGATTTTGATTGCTATCGCTCAGCGTGAGAGTACCGGTGCCGGATATCGAGCCTCCGGCGGAAAAGACTAGATCGGTCGCTCCGCCGAGGGAGTTCATATTGATTGCGCCGTTGTTGGTCAGCGTACCGTTGACCAATGCAAGGTCGTTGGAGTTGATAAAATTGAGTGTGTCGTTGGAGGAGACGTTCAGAGAGTCGATCGTAACACTGGTATTGAGATCAACGACTGAATTTCCCGCACCGCCATTGTCGATCTGTACGCTGAACGTATCGCCGCCAACATTATTTGGAAAAGTTGCGGTAGCTGGTGCTGCACTAAAGCTCCAATTTGCCGGATTACCAACACCGCTATCCCAACTGTCATTGTTACCAGAGGTCCAGGTCGCCGTAATCGGCGCCGCCATCAACGATGTACTTGCGGAAAGACAAATCAAGAGCGCGGTTACGGATGCGCCGGTCCTAAGAAGCCGTTTGTTCATTTAACGCCTGATCCCCTCAGACAGTCTTGTGAACGACTTCCCCTAAGCCCTCGTAAATCTTATACAGATCAAAATGTTAGCGTTCAACCCAGGCGATGCGGAGGACATTCGTCGCGCCCGGCGTGCCGAAGGGAACCCCGGCAGTGATGACGACGCTTTCTGAAGGTGCGGCAAAGTTGAAGTCCTTCGCAATCTGGCAGGCTCGTCCGACCATGCTCGAAAAATCGCTGACATCTTCCGCGATAACACATTGCACGCCCCAGGCGACCGCCAGTCTGCGCGCGGTCGGTAATTTCTCTGTAAGGCATAAAATTGGAACTTCGGGTCGTTCGCGGGCAGCTCGGTATGTTGTCGAGCCTGATGTCGTGTAGGTAACAATTGCCGCAGAGGAAATGGTATGTGCGACCTGCCGTGCTGCTGCCGTAATTGCGTCGGGCGCGTTAGCTTCGGGGTCGCTATGTTCTGTTTCGATACGGTTCCAAAATTCCGGATCGAGTTCCACACGATGGATGATACGGTCCATCATTTCGACAGCCTCAAGCGGATGTTGGCCGGCAGCGGTTTCCGCTGACAGCATTACAGCGTCGGCTCCGTCATAGATAGCGGTAGCGACATCGGATGCCTCGGCGCGCGTTGGAGTTGGCGAGTCGATCATGGATTCTAGCATCTGCGTTGCGACCACTACCGGTTTCCCCTGCTGCCGGCATTCGCGGATGATCCGCTTTTGCAGGCTTGGCACATCCTCGGGCGGAAGTTCCACACCCAAATCGCCCCGTGCCACCATAATTGCGTCCGACATTGTAATGATCTGGTCGAGATGCTCGATGGCGCTTGGTTTTTCGAGTTTTGATAAGACCCCTGCGCGCCCGGCGATGATTTTGCGAGCCTCCGCAATGTCGTCAGGGCGTTGGACGAAACTCAATCCGATAAAGTCGACGCCGTGATCGAGAGCAAAATTAAGGTCGTCCCGATCCTTTTCGCCCAATGAGGAAATTGGCAAAACGGCATTCGGGACATTAACACCTTTATGGTTCGAAACCTGCCCGCCTGTAATAACCTCTGCTTCGGCGAAATCTTCTCCTGCATTAATGACTTTCAACCGTAGCTTTCCATCATCGATTAGAAGCTCGGTTCCTGCTGCCAGGGCGGCAAAGACTTCGGGGTGTGGTAGGGAAACTCTTTTCGCATCGCCTGGTTTGGTGTCGAGATCCAGGCGCAACGTCGCACCGACATCTAGTTCCACTGCACCATCGGCGAATTCGCCAACGCGCAATTTGGGTCCTTGCAGATCGGTGAGAATACCAATGGGGCGGCCGGTTTCTATTTCGAGTTTTCTAATGGTGGAAATTTTTGCAGCGTGGTTGTCATGGGTGCCATGGCTGAAATTCAGCCGAAACACATCGGCCCCTGCATCAAACAGGGTGCGGATCATATCTGGCGTATCGCTGGAAGGCCCAAGTGTCGCCACGATTTTTGCTTGTCTGTATCGGCGCATGGAATCCTTATAGATCAGGGTGTCAGTAGGCGCCAGCGCATATCGCGATAGCCCGGAAGTCATTTACATTCGTCAGCGTGGGCCCTGTTTCAATTGTATGACCGAGCATCTCAAATAGGGTCGCGCTACGATGAGCGGTTAGCAAACCTGTGGGGTCCAGACCCATTTCAATTGCGCCGGAAACGCTATAGGGCGTTAAGATCGCCCCGGCGTTGCGACTGTTCCCGTCGATGCCGTCTGTATCCGCTGACAGTGCCCAAATTTTTGGATCGCGGTTGAGAGCCAATCCCAGCGCGAGAAGATATTCACTATTCGGGCCGCCATCGCCATTCGATCCGCCCAACGTGACCGTGACCTCACCGCCTGAGAGTAAAACCAGGGGGCGGGATTCTGCATTTCTGAAACGTGCTGCTTCGAGCGCTTGCCGGGCATGTTCGTCGGCAACGTCCTTAGCCTCCCCTTCGATGTCGTCTCCGAGGGTGACGGCTTCCCACCCTTGGCGTTCGGCCTCTGCTTTGGCCGCGTTTAAGACGTCGCTGGAGCGGGCGACAATTGAAACGGTGTCTAACTCGAACGCGTCCTTATGCAAAAATGACGTCGTGTTTTTTGATAATACGGTCCGAACATTCTCTGGGATATCGATATTGTAGCGATCCAGAATATCGGAAACTGGTTCGCTCGCCGTTGGCGGCAGTGTTGGTCCCGAGGCAACTATGGCTGGATTGTCTCCGGCAACATCCGAGACGATTAGTGTTGCGACCCGCGCGGGGCGTGCTGCGTTTGCAAGGCGCCCCCCTTTTATCGCTGATAATGCGCAGCGCACCGTATTGATCTCCGCGATAGGGGCGCCGGATCGTAGGAAAGCCTGGTTTATTGTCTGCTTTTCTTCGAGTGTGATCCCGGCTGCCGGGAGAGTGAGAAGCGCTGAGCCGCCCCCTGACAGTAGCGCGACAACAAGATCGTCCGCAGTCAGGTGGGAAACCATGTCAAGAATGCGCCGGGCGGCTTCCTCTCCCGCTTCGTCGGGTACTGGATGCCTAGCCTCCAAGATCTCGATCGATTTGCATTCAACCGCATGACCGTAAGGGACAACGACGGCACCCGAGAATTCACCCGCCCAGTGGGATTCGAACGTCAGCGCCATTGCTGCCGCCGCCTTGCCGGCGCCTACAACAACTGTTTTGCCTTTTGGCGGTTTGGGCAAATGAGTCGTTAAACATTGTTCTGCGGAAACCGCACCAATTGCGGTATCAAAGAGGTGCCTCAAAAATTTGTCTGGCTGTTCGGTCATTGAGCCATTAGACCTTAGCGCCACAGATCGTGCAAAGGACCATAAGGTAATCAATGGCAGGGAGGGTAATTTGGACGTCTTCACACAAGGAACCCGTTCTTTTGCTGCTCTCCGCTGGTTCGGCACGATTACCGGTGTGGCTGGGGCGCTGGTCCTGGCCCTCAACATCCCGATAAGCGGCTGGGGTTGGGTCCTTTTTGGATTTTCTTCGCTTTGCTGGACAATTGCTGGCGCTGTTATGCGTGACTACAGTCTCGTTGTGCTGCAAGTGGCTTTTTTAATCGTTGATTTAATCGGAATCTGGCGGTGGCTTATAGTATAAAATATAAAGTAGTGACCCTTATTATTCTATATACACCGATTACCGGTTAAAAGGGGTGGATTTTACGGCGCGAGCAACCCACGTTAGGTTATCAGCAGAAATAGATTCTAGATGTCCATGTGGGCAGCGAGAGAAGGAGTAAAAAATGGCTGAAATTGATAAGCAAACCCAGATCGAGCTTGAAGCCGCAGCGTTTCGAACGCTGACCGCGCATCTTCTCAAGCGCAACGATGTTCAGAATATCGATATCATGAATTTGGCGGGGTTTTGCCGGAACTGCCTCAGTAAATGGTATCTGGCAGCGGCTGAGGAAAAGGGCCTCGACATCACCATGGATGATGCGCGCGAGAAAGTTTACGGCATGACCTATGACGAGTGGAAAGACAAATACCAAAAGGACGCCACACCTGAACAACAGGAAGCATTCAAAAAGGTAATGGCCGACCCCAACTTGACGAGTTGACGCTATCGGTCGGGCGTTTCCGTTTTATCCACAACTTCTTTTCTGAACACCGACTCATTTGATTCCCGATTCGGAAGGCTCTTCCTATGCTCGTTTTGCAACGACAGATAAAGGGAGACAAAAATGTCGGACGGCACGGGTAACATTGCACGCGAGCATCTGCGTGCTTTCATTGAGCGTATCGAACGCCTTGAGGAAGAAAAGGCGACGCTTATGGAAGATATCCGTGAAGTTTATGCCGAGGCCAAGGGCACGGGTTTCGATCCTAAAATTATGCGACAGGTCGTGCGGATCCGAAAAATGGAACCTGATCAGAGGCAGGAACAAGAATATGTTTTAGATACCTACCTCTCCGCCCTTGGCATGCTTGAACAGTCGGGTGCTGCCGATCCTGTTGCAGCAGGGACACAACACGCGGCGGCGGAATAAAATCTCTGAGAGTTTTCTGGACCTAAGGTCGAGAAAACTGTATTACTTTTCGCGGGTTGGTATCTTTGGCGTTGTGTTGAAAAGAGATACCGGAATGTCGCGTAAATTCAGTTTTGATTTTCTGAAACCAGTAACAGTCGCAAAGGCCGCAATTGGTGCTTTGCTTGCGCTATCGGTTGCGCCCGGTGCAAATGCTGCATTGATCGCCCATTATTCTTTCGACGGCACTCTCACGACAGATGATAGCGGCAATGGCCATACGCTAATCGCAGGCGGAGGCGGTCCAACGCAGGTTGGTGGCCAATTTGGTAATGCGGCTAGTTTCGCCGGAGGATCGTTCTTTTATAACGCTGATTCCGCATTCAACCTGTCCACTGGAAATTTTGCGATTTCGCTCTGGTATCAAGCTGTGCAATCTTCATTTTCTCCGATGGTTGGCAAGAATACATCGACAGGGAACTTGGGCTATTCTCTTCACCATACGACCAATATTACAGGTGATTTAAATGATGGTGGTGGTGGTTTCGTTTCAACCGCAGCCCCTGCCGATGACGAATCTGTCTTCCATCATGTTGTCTACCAAAAAATTGGTTCCACCCTGGAGCTATATCTGGACGGCGTTCTCGCTTCGACGATAGGCGGTGCCTCTGGTGCCGATACCGGCAATGCCTTCGCCATCGGTACCCGCAATATTTCGAGTACCGGGGTAGAAAATAGCGGTGGTGCATCGCAAAAAATGAACGGGCTGCTGGATGAAATATATGTCTTCGACAATGCGTTGAACACGACCGAAATTTCTAACCTGCATCAATATAACAGTCTTGACGCGCCGGCAGTTTCGGAACCCACCGGTTTGGCGATCTTTGGTTTGGGCATTCTCGGGCTTGGATATCTAAGACGGCGCAGACAAAGCTAAGACACGTTTCGGTGCGAATGATCAGGCGGCTTTTTAGCCGCCTTTTTTATTCCGCCGCTGCGAGTTTATCCGCCGTTTTGGTCTCAAAGTCCGAGGCATCGTGACGCTCCGGCAGCTGTTCATGCGCTTCGCCGCCACGTATTTTGTTGACCATGCGGCCGCGCTTCACGGTTTCGCGGGCGTCAATCTCTTTCGCCCAGCGCATGCCATTTGTATAGGACTCCGCATCTATGAATTCCGCGGCATCATATTGCCGGTTGAGCAGCACGCCGCCATACCATGGCCAGATTGCGATGTCGGCAATCGTATATTCATCGCCACAGATGAACTGGTTCTCCGCCAGTTGCCGTTCAAGCACATCCAACTGGCGTTTGGTTTCCATGGTGAACCGGTCGATCGCATATTCGATTTTGACGGGAGCGTAGTGATAAAAGTGACCAAACCCACCGCCGAGATAGGGTGCGCTGCCCATTTGCCACATCAGCCATGAAAGCAGTTCCGCGCGATTAGCCGGATCCTTTGGCATGAGAGCGCCAAACTTTTCGGCGAGATACAGCAGGATCGCACCGGATTCGAATACCCGCGTCGGCGGGTTGGTGCTGTGATCCATCAGGGCCGGTATTTTTGAGTTGGGGTTCACATCGACAAAGCCGCTTCCGAACTGATCGCCTTTGCCTATCTTGATGAGCCAGGCATCGTATTCCGCGCCTTCGTGTCCCATCGCGAGAAGCTCTTCGAGCATGATCGTGACCTTGACGCCATTGGGCGTGCCGAGCGAATAGAGCTGTAAGGGATGTTTGCCTATCGGGAGTTCTTTTTCATGGGTCGGCCCTGCAATCGGCCGGTTGATAGAAGCGAACGGGCCATCATCATCGTTTTCCCATTTCCAGACTTTCGGTGGTTCGTAACTTGCTTCAGACATTTGTTCTAGCTCCATCTATATGGTGCTGCTGTCCCCTCATGGTCATCACCTCTGTTGCGTAACCATATAAGGATCGACGGCAAAAATGGAAGTGGAGTCAGGAAATTCCATTCCCGAAACCCCCGATCTCAATCAACCCAGCCGACGAGCAGGAAAGTTGCGTTTTCGCTTCCTTGCACCTGGGTTAGATGCCCTTTGCTGTCCTGATCGTTTAAAAGAAGAAAATTCCCCGGTTCCACATCAATGACGTCGCCATCACTGACGCTAATGGTGGCTTTTCCACCGAGCACGACCGCCAATTGTTTGCGGGGCGTGGGGTGAAAATCCTCATCCCAGCCGGGCGGTGCCGAGAGGAACAGGCTGGATGTAGAGGCTGTTTCCTTGGAGATGTTAATCGGCTGCGATGGCGGGGCGAAGTCGTGGAGCTCCATTTCAATTTCTGTGCGGCGAAAATGGGTTTCGCCATCAGCGTCGGCGTATATCTCTAGCAACTCCATCCATTCCTCCGATGTTCGGTAATTCTATCTGACAAAAGTGCCGAATTTCCACGGCGCAGCCACGCCATAAATCTCGCAAAACGATTGTAACGTTACCGCCGTGACTGTTTCAGCCGCAGCGGTTAGATCTGAGAATGCTTAAGCCGCGAGCGACGTTTCGGTAGCACCAATGCCCGCTGATTCCAGAGCCGCGATAATTTCCTTATCAGCACCTTCTTCCAGGTCCCGCAAAGGCGACCGGATGGTGGCGTGATCCAGAATTCCGCGATGCACCAGCCCGATCTTGAGCGCCGGCGTGGCTTCCATGTGCGAGCCGCGATGATAAACACATTTGGTGACCGGCAGCAGGCGATTATGAATTTCCTTCGCCTTTGCGTAATCCTGCGCCTTCCCGGCATTGATCAGCTCTACCAGGGCCTCCGGTGCAAGACTGCCATAGCCGACCAGCGCACCATCGACATCGAACATGGTGTGCAGAAGATATTCGTCGTGGCAGGTCAGGATTTGCAGGTCCGGACGTTCGCGGCGAAGCACCGGAATTTCCGTATCCCAGCGGCGCATGTTGCGGACGCCGTTCTTGGTCGCGATCACACCGGGCTGAGCCGCAATTTCAAGCTGGGTGTCAAGATTGAAAGTCGCCTTGGTGACATCGGGATACTGGAACAGGATGCACTGCAAACCGGATTCTTCATAAACCGCCTTGTAACGCTCCTGCGGCGCACCCTGCTGATAGCCAAAGCGCAGCCAGCCATGCGAAGGATATACCAGCGCGCCGACGGCGCCAGCATCGGCTGCGAGCTTGGCTTCTTCCGCGGCAACTTTTGTGCCTTCACGGGTGATGCCCGCGACAATAGCGACCTTGTCGCCTGCCGCTTCCACATAGGTGCGGATGAGCGCGACCTGCTCTTCCGAGGTCAGAAACGTGCCTTCGCCAGCATGTCCAAGAATGACCAGGCTCTTAACACCATCAACCGAGGCGAGCCAGCGCGCAACACGGGCATTGGCTTCATGATCGACGGCACCGTCCTTGGTGAAGGCGGTAATCGGAGCGGGGTTCAGGCCACGTAGATCGAGCGGAGTCATGATAATTTCCTTAGTCAGATGTCATTGACGGCGAAAGTCCCATATCACGCGAAAAATGACAACTCCAAGCCACTGTCGGTAGATTTTACAGCTGTTACGGAATATCTAGAGTGAATTACAACTAAGTAATTGAAAAGAAACGGCATTATCAATTTGGCGTAAATCTTGCTTGAAAGTTAACAAGAGGAAGCAATTTTAATACGGACCTAAAGGTCTGAGTGCCTAGAAGATGAAAAAAGCCTTAGTTACAAGCTGTATCGCACTGCTTATGTCGGGATCGGCAAATGCGGGGACGATTTTCTCGCAGAGTCTGACAGGTGCCGGGCTTCTCAGCGATGGCAATGTCACGACGTATGAGAGCCCCGTGCTGAATGGCAGCCGGCTCGATTATACCAGCCGCTCGGTATCGCAAGGAGCCTTGCTGCGCTGGGATATTCTTGGCGCGTCCAGCTATAACGATCTGACCGTCAACGTTCAGGTAAACCATGATGTGCTGAATGCCGGTGACAATGACCTCTATTTTGCACTCAGCGATGGTGTGAATTTCGTTGCGGCTTCAAGGGTCGATAACGGCGGCGGCGGCATATTTCTCTATGACGGCGCTGTTAATGCGACGCCAACCCCGACCCCTGCCTTTGACGGTTTTATCAACGCCTTGTCGTCGCTTGGTCCGGCCAATCCGCCGGTGGATTTCAGCGTGCTTTTGCCGTCGGGCGGTGCGGACGCGACCTTGTTGTCAGCATCCGAAGGGGCGGCGACATCCGGCAGTTTCGCCTACGATCGGGGTCTCAACACGAATAACGGATTGCAGCTCTATCTCTTTGGCGACGGTATATCTGAAGATTACGGCATCAACTCGATCACGGTTTCTGTGGATGAGGCTGATGTCAGCGAACCCGGCGCCTTAGCCGTATTCGGGCTTGGCCTGTTTGCGCTGGGATATATGCGCCGCCGACGTTCGGTCTGACTAGTCGTTTACGCCGTATCTCCGGAGATAGGTTTCACGCAGTTTTTCCTCGGTCACGCTTGGATTGTCGTAGGCCGGTGAGAGTATTGGCGCGACAGCGCTGAGCTTAATCAGCACGGCATCATGAACTGTCGTTGACGACCCAAGTTCCTGGAGAATTGTTTCGTTAAATTCTTCATAGAGCGCATCGCCTGGCGAATGCACTGTCGCCGTACCGGTGAAGCGATAGCCGCGACGCGAGAACACATCGATACAGTTGATCTCGGTCTTGGGGTCGCGCTGTAAATTTTCGATTGTTCCCGGCGATGCCAGATTGGCGAAGATCAGCGAATTGTCGTCATAGGGTCGTAATGTACTCTTGGGCGAGAGGTTCGGACTGCCGTCCTCATTGACCGTGGCAACGAAACTCAAATTGGCCTGTTTGATTATCGCCTTCATGTCGTCGTCGAGCATCGCGACTGTTCTCCTGAAACTATTGAGTGGGTTTGTGAAGCGGAATTGTAAACGGTCTGGGGCACAGAGTCAGGCGAGAAAGCTGTTTATGTCGATATCTCCCTATAGTAATTTTGTAGCAGGTGTCGGCATTTTGCGGAAAGGTCATAGAGCCTTCAATGCAAGACGAAGAGAGCAGACGAAAGTTTCTGGTATATGCCACCTCGGCAATGGGAGTCGCAGGGCTGGGTGCCGCCGTTTGGACGCTTGCCAGCAGTTTGAAACCGGGTGCGGACACCCTAAACGCTGGCGAAAAGACTGTCGTCAAAATCGATGACATCCCAGAAGGAAAGTGGCGCATGGTTCGTTGGAACTGGTAGCCCATAATCATTCATCATCGAACGCCGGAGCAAACAGAACTGGCAAGCTCAATGGCATTAAAGACACCGTATCCTGAAGCAGAAAATTTGCGAACACACGACCCATCCTGGTTTGTCGGAATCTTTTACTGCACGCGGAGAGTTGGTACGAGCCAAAACGGCTGCATACTTAACCGGAACTTTCTGACAGAACATAACGGTAGTCCCACATGGATTTGTCTATGTTGCGCGACGCATTACGACCTGTCCGGACGCATGGTCATAGGACTTTCTCGCCGAAATCTTGATTTGCCCCCTTACGCATTTTATGGAGACGACAAACTCGTCCTTAGCAGGTATTTGTCGGCACCAAATTTGGTTAAGCCAGGCGTTATTCCGGTAGAAGAATTGATTAACAGCTAACAGGAATAAAACGACGCAGACATCACGCGTGTTACTGATAATGTGCTATCAGGGGTCGGACGAAAAACCTGTTCGTAGTACCAGCGATGTCTCATTGCGTGTCGCTCGACGACCCGGTTGTTTATCATTAGAAAGCGCACCGTGACCCGTACCCAAATCGAATTTGCGTTTCTCAATATCGGGCACTTTTTCGATCATCTGTTCATGCTGGTCTTCGCCACCGCAGCGGCGCTCATCCTGACCCGCGAATGGGGTATGAGCTACGCCGAGCTGATCCCTTATGCGACGCCGGGATTTGTTGCTTTTGCAGCCTGTTCAATTCCCGCGGGCTGGCTTGCCGATAAATGGAGCCGCAAGGGCATGATGGCGATTTTTTTTATCGGCATTGGCGCAAGTTCAGCGCTGACGGCACTGGCACAATCGCCCCTTCAAATCGCCTTCGGTTTATTTGCGATTGGTGTGTTTGCCGCAATCTATCACCCTGTCGGTTTGTCGATGGTGGTGCAGGGGCGCGAGAAAACCGGCGTCCCGCTGGCGGTAAACGGTGTATTTGGCAATCTTGGTGTTGCCAGTGCGGCCCTCATTACGGGCTTTCTGATCGACACAACCGGCTGGCAATCGGCGTTTATCGCGCCCGGTATTTTTTCCATTGCCATTGGGCTTGCTTATGTTGCGTTTCTGTATTCGGAACGAAATACCTCTGTAACCGCTGCTGCAGCGGGCCCGAAAAAATCCAGCCCAACGGAACAGAAAGACCTGCCCCGGGCGGTTTTGATCCGGTTGTTTTCGATCATCATATTCTCGACCGCCGTCGGCGGTTTGATCTTTCAGAGCACAACCTTCGCGTTGCCCGAGGTTTTTGATGAGCGTTTGAAGGATTTGGCCGGCAGCGCGACCCAGGTTGGTTGGTATGCGTTTTTAGTCTTCACGATTGCCGCATTTGCCCAGCTGGCCGTTGGGTACTTTGTCGATCACCAATCAATCCGAACTGTCTTTGCGGTTGTGGCAGCGCTTCAGATGATCTTTCTCGCAGGCATGATCCATCTGACAGGTGTGGCAGCCCTTTTCGTATCAGTTGCCTTTATGCTCGCGGTGTTTGGGCAGATCCCGATCAACGATGTGCTGATCGCTCGTGCGACAAAGCCCGAGTATCGCAGCCGGGTCTATTCGCTGCGTTATATCGTGGCCTTTACCGTGTCGGCATCGGCGGTGCCGGTGATTGCCTGGATTCACGGCGGATGGGGTTTCTCTGTCCTGTTCATAGTGCTCGCGGCGGGCGCGGCGGCGATACTGGTATCGGTATTGATGTTGCCGCGATCAGCATCGTTTATTCGGACGCCATCCATTGTGGGTTAAAGGCATATCGGTGGCACAAAGATTGGTGGATTTTTTGTAATTCACCCTTTTTTGGCCCCTCCTGTGCCGAATGACACGTATGTGATATCTCTTTGTATCGTCCTGTAATTTCTGGAAAATTCGATGAGCGGTGATCGCTACCAAATGTATAACAACAACCCCTTCAAGCTGGGGTTGTTCGGGGCGAACTGTTCGTCGGGGCGAGCGATCAACAAGCTGCCTGAACGGTGGCTCGCCGATTGGGATAGCTGCGAGAAAATGGCGCAACTTGCCGATGAAGGCGGTATGGATTTCATCCTGCCCATCGGTCGCTGGAAAGGCTATGGCGGTGAGACCGATTTTCAAGGGACGACATTCGAGACCATTACCTGGGCGACTGGTCTTTTAGCCCGTACCAAAAAAATTACCATTTTTGGGACGGTGCATGCGCCGCTCTTCAACCCGATGGTCGCCGCCAAGCAAATGGTGACAGCGGATCATGTCGGGCGGGGTCGTTTTGGGTTGAATATCGTTGTTGGCTGGAATGAGCCTGAATTTCGGATGTCAGGGATTCAGCAACGAGAGCATGGCGACCGCTATGAATATGCGGAGGAATGGATCTCGGTCATCAAGAAAATGTGGAACGAAGAAGAACCGTTCGATTTTGACGAAGAGTTTCTGCATTTAGAGAATGTTGTTGCAAAACCCAAACTCCATGCCGATTCATCGCCCTTGATAATAAATGCTGGTCAGTCGGAAACCGGGCGCGCCTTTGCCATGCGTCACTGCCACGCCTTTTTTACGAATTTTCGTGAAGCCGATGTCAAAAAATCCGCTGACTTTGTTGCGAAGTTTAAAGCGGATGCGAAAGAACTGGGCCGCGATGTTAATGTCTATACGCAGGGCCATGTTGTTTGCCGCCCGACCCGCAAGGAAGCTGAGGAATACTTCCATTACCTGACGACTGAGGCTGTTGATTTTGAAGCGATCGACGGTGTTCTTGAACTCAAGAATATCACCCGCGAGAATACACCGGATTATGACGAATATGTGCGCCAGCTCCCGCCGAAGAATGTCGGCTACCCGATTATAGGCTCGCCGGATGATGTCACCGAAAAATTCGCCAAAATGCATGCCGCCGGGCTTTCCGGAATTGCTTTCTCCTTAGTCAATTATGTTGACGAGTTGCCGATGATTACGGAGGAAGTCATTCCGCGCTTGAGAAATCTTGGTCTCAAAACACCGCCGTTACAATCCGCTGAATAAGGCATTTCGATTTGACCGGGTCTTACTCTCCAGTTGTGACCCAATGTCGTTCGGCGAGATAAAAGGCGTCCAGCTCATCCGGACGATCGTCACCCAGCAGGTTCTGGCTAACGTCATATTGGCGCGTGGCATCGCAAACGTGCTGACTGAATATCGTTAGTTCGGTAAGTTCCCGCCAGGTCGCACCGGAACCCTATTAACCTGCAGCAGTGCTTGTGGCATATTTTGCTGAGGACTACAGATACGAACAAATGAGTGACACCCAAGAAAATCAGTTCGTGATACTGGCGATGTACCACTTCGTACGGCTCGACGATATCGAGGAGATCAAGCCGCCGCTGCTGGAATTATGCGTCGAAAGCGACCTCATCGGCACGATCCTTCTGGCGCAGGAGGGGCTGAACGGAACCGTTGCAGGACCGCGTGCGGGGATCGACAAACTATTGTCGCACTTGCAGTCTGATCCGCGCTTTGACGGCTTGACGCACAAATTTTCCTATACTGACAATCCGCCCTTTAAGAGGATGAAGGTCAAGCTCAAGCGTGAGATCGTCTCAATGGGCATCCCCGATACCGATCCCAACGCGATTTGTGGCGAACGGGTTGATGCAAGGCGTTGGAACGAGCTGCTGAAGGACCCCGAAGTGCTGACCATCGACACGCGCAATGCCTATGAGGTTGATATTGGTACTTTTGAGAATGCGATTTCGCCGGGCACCGAAACCTTCCGTGACTTTCCAGATTATGTGGATGCCAATCTCGATCCGGCGAAACATCCCAAGGTTGCGATGTTTTGCACGGGCGGCATCCGCTGTGAAAAGGCGACGAACTATCTCAAGAAGCGTGGCTTCAAAGACGTCTTTCATCTCGATGGTGGTATCCTGAAATATCTGGAAACAGTGGAGCCCGATGAAAGCCTTTGGCAGGGGGAGTGTTTTGTATTCGATGATCGCGTGGCGGTGGATGAAAACCTCGCGCGCGGCTCCTATACGCAATGCAGTGCCTGCCGCCGGCCATTGTCGGATGAGGACCGTGCCTCAGCGCAGTTCGAGGAAGGGGTTTCCTGTCCGCACTGTTTTGGCACAAAGAGCAAAAAAAAGATCGAAGGACTCAAGCAACGACAGCGGCAATATGAATTGGCGGAAGAACGTGCGGCAAAAGCCTTAGTTGGCGCTGAGGAGCCAGAATAGGCCATGACGGATTATCCCGTTCTATACTCCTTCCGCCGCTGTCCTTATGCGATGCGCGCGCGTATGGCGCTGATGAAATCAGGCACGGTTTGCGAATTGCGCGAAGTTGTCCTGCGCGACAAGCCATCTGAGATGATTGAGTTGTCGGCAAAAGGCACCGTGCCGGTGCTGCAATTGCAGGGCGGTGAGATTCTGGACGAAAGCCTGGATGTCATGCGCTGGGCGCTAGCGGCCAATGATCCTGATAGCTGGCTCGAAGCCAACGCTGATCTCGACGCGTTGCTCGATCAGCTGGACGGGGAATTCAAGGACAATCTGGACCGCTATAAATATTTTGTTCGTTTTCCCGAACACTCGCAAAGTTATTACCGGGAACAGGGCGAGAAATTTCTGGCCGAACTGGAAAACCGACTGGCTGCGAATGAGGGTAAAGGGCTAAGCGCGCCGCGAACGACATTCGCTGATATCGCGGTGTTTCCGTTTGTCCGGCAGTTCGCCTTTGTCGATAAGGCGTGGTTTGATGTTGCGCCTTACACGCTATTACGGGCCTGGTTCAATCGTCATCTTGAAGGCGATTTGTTTTTATCGGTCATGAAAAAATATCCCGCATGGAAGACGGGCGATGACATTACGCTGTTTGGTGCGGCCGACTCGAAACCTCAATAGCGCCAAAATACCGGCATGTTTGATTCTTAATTTATGCTGCGTGAAATTAGGGCAGAGGCGTTATATCGATGACAAAGGGGCCGCTTTCGATCTGCAAAGTTGGGCCGGCGTTGCCAATCAGTGTCATGCCTGTTGTTACGCGGAAACTGATATCCATGCCTGTGGTAGCGTTTACTATCGACACTGGTGTCCCAAAGGTTTGGACACCAAATAGCCGTTGAACGCCCGCTGCTGCGGTGGCGAGTTGGTCCGCTGCTGTCATGAAATGGCCTGTGACCGTAGATGTTCCGCTACTCGTTGTGGATGTTGCAGAGGCTACTGCAGAAAAACCGGCGCCACCGTCGAAATCAGTCAGCGGAATTTGAAGCGTTCCGGCGGCCGGCGCAACGCCTGCACATGTTGCGGAGGTTCCGCCCGAGGTGGAGCCGGTAATCGTTGCACAGAATTGTCCATTCCCACCGGCGTCACCGGTGATTGCCACACCAAAATCTACGACTGCCTGGATGTCGAATGAGGCATCCATCCGGATGTATCCATGCGTGTAACTACCATTGGGCGGTCTGGTAAATGTGCCAGAAAGTGTCGAGGTAGATGTTGGCGTTACATTAACCAGCGCACCAGAGCTATTGGAAAACGTCGTGAAACAGCTCGACAGGACTGGGGAGCTTGCAGCCGTAGGTGCTGTTGGCGCAGATGTACATAGGCCCAATTCATAGATTCGTATCTGATAGAAATCAGGTTGTCCCCAACACGCCGCACCGGTGGGAAATGTTGTAGTGGTGCCGGTAACGGTGCAGGAAGGTAGATTTTGAGCGTTCGCCGGAGATGGAGCGAAACACGCAGCAAATAATAAAATGAATATTGCAGCTATGCGCACTGGTTCAGCTCCTAAAAACCGCTTGCCGTAACTGAGAAATTGCCTAGCACGCGCCGTTCCTTTCGAATCAGGTTTTCTCGACGAACTTTGTCATATTTATGCGGTGACATGCTCGCAAGCTGATAAGCGTGCTTCGTAAAAAAGGGCCGCTTCCGTTTAGGTCCGAGTACCAAATCGACGAGGTTGACACGAACAGCGAAGAAATTTTCGTTGTTGGAGTCCTCATAGTGTCGCCGCCCCAACTCCAAAATTATTCCTCTATAAAACTCACCCTCAAAGGAATAGCTGATCGCACTTTCGCTAAAGTCACCGGTTTGGCCCGTCCACTCAATAATTTTTCCGTAGAGTTTTGTGCGCGGCATGTAAGGCAAGGGCATGCCCAGTTCAATGTCGTAACCATCCAGTGCGCGTTCTTCAAAACCGTCAGCACCAACTTTCCATCCACTCATAGCCCAGTAATAGTTAAAATTGATTTCGCCGACTGTTGTCCGGATTTCTGTACCAACGCTCGTGCGACTATGGTTGTAGGGCCATTCATAATCGAAAAAACTATTGACCCCGAGGAGAAGTTTTTCGTCAAAAACCAGTCGACGATATCCCATGCCAATATTCGTTGTCGTCTTTGATCCAAATCGGGAAACACTGCCCTGAGTGAAAAACAGATCATTGATTTCCGATCTTTCAAATAGAGGGACGAGAAATAGAGCGCTCCCTATTGGAGACAGGTCGTCACTTAACCGTAATCTTATTTCGGCTGTCGGCACAAAGGTACGGAACCACTCTTCGGTAAACCACGACCCAGCATCGGCGAAACTGTTTACTCCGCTTGCAAGGGCTTGCGTGCTGTCTCCCGTCTGTGCGGCCTGCAGTATTTCCTTAGGCTTAATTTTTGAAAGAATGGAGTCCTGGGCGGTCTCGGCAGGTACACTGGTTGTCAGGAATGCGAGACAAAACCCAAAACCCAAAACCCAAAATTTTGGATGTTTTCAGGAAATTTTTCGACCGTCCCAGCACACCATAACCCATTAGATTTAATTGGTTTTAAGTGATTCAGGCATCTTTTTAGCAACTGATGGATTCTCAGTCAAATTACGGGTCAGAGAAAGGTCAAACCCTCCCGCTGGGTCGTCCTAAGGCCTTTAAAAGTTTTTATCCCTAGAATTTTTCCACCCAAGGCCGAAGTTCAATCTCCCAGGCCCAGCTGTCACGCGGCTGACGCCAGAAACTGTAATAGGTATCGGCGATGCTATCGGGGTTCAGGAATCCGTCTTCTCCGCGGTCGCCGCGGGCTTCCGCTGGCTGTTTAATTCCGCCATCGATGACAAAATGAGCAACATGAATATTCTGAGGATGTAGTTCACGGGCGAGGCTCTGTGCCAAACCGCGCAGCCCAAACTTGCCCATCGCGAATGACGAGGAATTCGGATAGCCCTTAACGCCTGCCGAAGCACCTGTCAGGAATATTGCACCATTGCCACGGGCGACCATCTGCTTTGCCGCCTGTTGAGCAACAAGAAAGCCGCCATAGCAGCTGATCTTGATCGCCGTCAGCACCGCTTCGGGATCGATATCCGTGACGGGGCCGCGCACACGATTAGAGGCGTTGTATACCGCGATATCAGGTTCACCGAGGTCAGCCGAAACCGCGCCAAACAAATCGGCAACGCTTGACGGGTCGATGGCATCACACGAATAGGCCGTGGCGCCGGTTTCAGCGACCAGCTCATCGAGCTTGTCTGTCCTGCGTGCAGCGAGCGCGACCTTGACACCTTCTGAGGCAAATCGTCGGGCAAGTGAGGCACTTAAACCGGGTCCTGCGCCTACGATTAATGCTGTTTCTCCTTCAGCCATAAATTTAACCCTTGTTAATTTCTACTATTTTGCCAGCGGCCGCACTTCGATGTAGTGCACAACGTTGGTGACATGTTTCGTGCGCTTGGCGATCTGCAAGACTTTCCCCAACTCATTATGGGTCAATGCACGGCCGATCAGATAAACTTCAGCGTTTACCACGCGCGTTTGATAGTTCGCCGAGTTGATACCTTTTTCGGTAAGAAGCTGTGACGTAATTTTGGTTTTGATCCAGGTATCGTTGGCCGTGTTCTTGAACCCGCCGGCATCGGTGACCTGTACGTTATTGTAAATCGTTCGAACGCCCGGAATTCCTTTGGCCAGTGTAGAAATGCGCCGCCGATTGAAATCAGATTTGACGGCACCTGTCAGCATTACGCGGCCTTCATAGACATTGGTTCTGAGGTCAAAAAACAAATCGTGATTCTTGCCGTCAAAAAAGCGTTTATTGATGTCTAGCCTGATTTCGGTATCGGTCGCGACCTGCTTCAGTTTGCGGTCTTCGACTGCGGCGCAACCCTGCATTGCCGTTACCGTGATCAAAAGAGCTGTGGCCGAAACAAATCTTGAAATAGGCGACATTTTTCGAGTTGTAGAATTAACGTCCATAAAGCGCCTCCAATGTTTCACCGTATTTTTCACGGATAATATGTCTTCGTATTTTTAAAGTTGGTGTCATCATCCCATTATCAATGGTGAAGGCTTCGGCGGTCAGGGTAAAGCGTCGGACTTTCTCTATCACAGAAAGGTCACCGCTAACCCGGTCTACCGCGTCACTGATCAATGATTTGAAATTGGGATCTTCGATCACCGCGTCAAGAGCCTTACTATCGAAGCCTTGCTCCTTCGCCCATGCCGCAGCGAAATCTGCATCCGGTACGATAAGGGCGACCAGATGAGGACGTTTATCGCCGTAGACCATGGCCTGCCCGATCTCGCTCTGGGAGGTGAGCATGCCCTCAATGCGTTGTGGTGCAATATTGTCGCCGCCGGAATTGACGATGATATCTTTCTTCCGGTCGGTGATCCTGAGGTGCCCGTCGGGATCAAACTCGCCGATATCACCAGTATGCAGCCAGCCATCTTTGACGGCCTCCGCCGTTGCGTCGGGGTTATTCCAGTATCCCTGCATGACGAGTTCACCACGAACAACAATCTCGCCATCGTCGGCTATACGGCATTCCACGTCTTGCATCGGTACGCCAACGGTTTCGATCCGGTTATGCGAGGGCGGATTACAGCTGATCACCGGAGCGCTTTCCGTCTGCCCATAGCCCTGCAGCAAACGGACGCCCAGAGCGGTGAAGAAAATACCGATGTCATAATTGAGAGGGGCACCGCCGGAGATCAACGCCTTGAGCCTTCCCCCAAAACGACCCTTCACCTTGGCGCGGACCAGCTTGGTCATGAGCGCATTCTGAATGCGTTCACCCAAAGACAGGCTCGAGGGATCTTCATACTCTTTACGGCCAAGCGCGACGGTTTTCTCAAACAGTTTTTCCGATAGTCCACCTGCCTGTTTGACGCCGCGACGTATCCGGTCATGCATTACCTCATAAAGCCGTGGGACAGCGGTCATCAGTGTCGGGTGAACCTCCGCCATATTCTGCGCCAGCTTGTCGATCCCCTCGGCGTAATAGATTTGTGCGCCGATCATGATCGGGAAGAACTGTCCGGCGGTGTGTTCGTATGAATGGGAAAGTGGCAGGAAAGAGAGGAATACCTCGTCATCGAGCCCCATTTCCTTGAGCATTTCCGTCGAGCCTGTGCAATTGCACAAGATCGCACCGTGACTCAGCATCACACCCTTCGGAGTGCCGCCGGTGCCTGAGGTATAAATCAAGCACGCTGTCGAACCTCGATCGAGATCGCGTGCTGCTGCTTCCAGCGCCGCTGTATCGCCGCCCTGCGCAGCAATAACGCTTTCCCAAAGATGGGTCGGTATTCCTGATGTTTGGTCATCGGCGATGGCTTCCATCGTGATAGCACATTTTACGCCGCCCGCATTCTTTGCTGCCGGCAGAACTTTTTCCGCCAATTCAGCCGTTGAGACAATAACTGCGCTTGCCCCTGAGTCGCTTAGGACATGTTGATGATCGGCCACGCCATTCGTGATGTATGCCGGAACCGTAATGCCGCCAGCTGCCATGATCGCAAGATCGGCGATGGGCCATTCCGGGCGGCTTTCGGAAATCAGCCCAACCCGGTCTCCGGTTTCAATGCCAAGACCTTTGAGCGCTGAAGCGAGCGCCGAGACCTGTGACGCGGCGGCGGCCCAGCTGACCGATTTCCAATCGCCATCCTGTTTGCACCACAAAAATGGTGCGTCGCCTTTCTGGGTCGCTTGGTCATAAAAAAGGGCGACTAAATTCTTTGTTTCTTCGGTCATGGCGTTCGGGCCTTGATTTGTTCCTGCTGAGTACCTCTCAACTATACAGAGAATCGGGAACGGATTTTAGTCTTGAGGTATGTATCAGCTTGACCTCTGTAATTGCCCTTCCTACCGTCACAACGACAACAGATATTGGAGGCCGCCATGAGCAGATACATGTTACTTCATATTGGGTTCGAAATGCCGACGCCGGAAATTATGGCGGCATGGAACAAGTGGTTTGAAGACGTTGCTGACCGAGCCGTTGAACATGGCGGGTTTCATAGCGGCGCAAGGGAAATTTCTCACGACGGCGTGAAGGATTTGCCGATGGAAGCCGGATCGATCACCGGATTCTCGGTTATCGAGGCGGACAGCCTTGACGAAGCTGTTGAAATTGCCAGCGGTAATCCATTTATCGACAGTATTCGGGTCTATGAAATTTCAAAGCAGGGGTAGAAAAAGGAGAACTGCAGGGTGGCTCAATACAGTTCATCTACGTAAGCGCTCAATTTTTCGACGATAATTTTTGTGTCGCATAGATAAAAGCCAGCCGAGTTGATCGAATTAAATTCTACCACGCGTAATTCCTGTCCGCTTTCGGAGATTGTTTCGGCGATATCTACGACAAAGCATGGAGCTGGGCTGTATTTATCAATGACTTGCGTTATGAAGTGAGACACTTCGCCCGGCGCACCTTTTACTTTGTCGCTCACTCCCTTATTTGCGTACTGACAAACCGAAATTTGTTCATTTTCGACAACAAAGGCACGCCATTCTCTACCTAGTTCTACAGCTGGAGAAACAATAGCGTCATTTTCTCCTTCGTCATGGTATTGCGTGTCTTTAAGTGTTTGAAGCCAACGTTCTAGGTCCTCTAATTCGTATACTTTTCCAGCAAATTCTTTTGTTTCCGAATTTGGTCGCACGAATATCGGGTTCCACCCCTTGGCGCGGGCGATACCAGCTATTTTTGACCATTTTGCTTTTTCTGCGTGGTTGTTTAGCGCCAATTTCCCTAAGTGACCGTTTGCAAAACTTGCGTCAAAATTAGGTCCATCCCACCCCGCTGGCTGCCATCCGGCGTTGCGCGCGACTTTTAGCAGTCCACTAGAACCGTATGCAATGCATGGTCCACTGATAACTGGCAACGGCTGCGCGGGCTCATGTGAAAAAGGCACGACACTCAATTTTTCGACACGAATGCCAAGTGCGTTGAGTGCTTCCGTCAGAGAAGCAAGGTCACCTTCGTTTATTGCGTTGCTTTGAAGAACCCAAGTTAAGTCCGTCAATTGGTTTTAACTCCCCCACAAATTCACACAGCGCTCAGCGATCACCTGTTCATAGGGAACCGGGCCGCTGAGTTGGCCAACAGATTGGGCAAAAGCGTTCATGCGGGTGACCGTATCCTCAGGCATGGCTGGATCATAAAACGGTGCATCGCGTTCAACGATAGTAGCGATCAGTTTTGCGGCTTCTGGCGGGAACAGGCTATCTCCGACTTTCCGGGCGAGAGCTGGATCGTTTTGCAGTGCTTTTTGAACTTTGACGATGGCACGCACAGCCGCATCAATTGCTTCCGGTTCCTGCGCAATATAACTGTCGGTGGCGACCAACCCGGCACAGGTAGCAAAACGCACTTCGGCGGGATCGTCACCGCGCCGGACATCGACGTGAATTTTGCCAACACCGCGGCTAACCGAAGTTTCAGCCCCCATTGCGTTAGACCAGTAGCCGTCGATCTTGCCGTCGGTGAGCGCTTCGGCGGCAAAGACACCGAAAGAGACATCTCGGTCCTTAGCGCCCGGCAGATCAATAATGTTTAGGTCATTTTCGGGATCGATCCCACCGGCGCGCAGCATGGTTTTGAAGACGAGGTCGGGCCCCTCAGCAGCGGTAAAGGTGAGGCCGCGAAGGGCTTGGACATCGCCCCGCTCAGCGTCGAGATCCTTCCGGACAGTGAGAAGCCAGGGTGTGCCTTGCGAGAGGGCGACACATATTTTGGCACCCTGCCAGTCATGAAATTCGGTCAACGCATCGAATACCGAACCGGCAATCATCGCATCGGCTTCACCAGCTTTAAGGGCGCGGGTTGAGCCCAGTGAGGAGACCAACTCGATCTCCACATCAAGCCCTTCCGCTTTGAAATATCCAAGCTCATGGGCGGCGAGAGCCGGAAAACTGGTGTTGCTCACTAGGTCGACGGCGGCAATGCGCATTACGGTGTCTCCGATTAACAAATGGAGTCTAAAAATTTCTGGGAATAAGGATCGCCGATTGATGAAAATATGTCACTGGCTGTTTATTCGTGGTTGGTTTCCGTTAAGCCTCGTCCTATATCCATGAGGTACAGAAGGAGTTTTTGATGGCGACGGTACGGCAAAATAAAAAGAAATTACCAACCTGGGATCTAAAAGACCTTTATGCCGGCCCGAAGAGTAACGTTCTGAAACGCGATTTGACGTCAGCCAAAAAGGACTCCGCAGCCTTTCATAAAAAGTACTTTGGCAAGATTGGCAAGTTGTCTGGTAATGCGCTTGGCAGCGCCGTCCAGGCTTATGAAATTATTGATGAAACGCTATCGCGGATTATGAGCTATGCGCAACTGGTTCATGCCGGAAATGTTGCTGATCCGGAGATAGGAAGGTTTTATCAAACCACGCAGGAAACAGTTACGGACATTGCGGCGCATCTCGTTTTCTTCACGCTTGAGATCAATCAGATCAGCGACCGCGAGCTGAAAAAGAAACTCAAATCTCCCAAGTTAGCATATTACGCATCTTGGATAAGGGATGTACGGCTGTTCAAACCGCATGAGCTTGGCGAGGAGATGGAGCGCCTTCTGCATGATAAAAGGGTCGCTGGTCGTGCTGCGTGGAACCGTTTATTCGATGAGACCATGGCGAGAATGCGGATCGATATTGATGGTAAACAAAAAACAACCGAAGAAGTTCTCCATAGTTTGACGGACAATGACGGCGCGGTTCGCAAGAAAGCGGCTAGAGCGCTGGGAAAGACCTTCGGTGATAATGTCCAATTGTTTAGCCTGATCACCAACACGCTGGCCAAGGACAAGGAAATCGACGACCGGTGGCGCAACTATGTTCGCCCACAATCGTCACGCAATCTCGCAAACCATGTTGAAGATGAGGTAGTCGAAGCCTTATCCGCAGCCGTGCAACGATCCTATCCCGATCTGTCGCATCGTTATTACAAGCTGAAGGCGCGCTGGTTTGGTAAGCGCAAAATCGACTACTGGGATCGCAACGCGCCGCTCCCTAATATCGGGGGTAAGGACATACCTTGGGAGAGTGCCCGGGACTTGGTGCTTGATGCCTACGGTTCTTTTTCTCCAGAGCTCGCCAAAGTCGGCAAACAGTTTTTTGACAAACCCTGGATAGATGCTGAGCCACGGCCGGGGAAAGCCGGCGGTGCATTTGCGCACCCCACCGTTCCGTCAGCGCATCCGTATCTGCTGGTCAATTATATGGGGCGTCCACGTGATGTGATGACGCTGGCTCATGAACTCGGACATGGTTGCCATCAGGTGCTCGCCGGTCCGCAGGGACAGCTGAAAAGCGGGACACCACTGACACTCGCGGAAACCGCCTCGGTGTTTGGTGAAATGCTAACCTTTCGGTCCCTGCTTGCGAATGAGACGAATCCAAAGCGTCGCAAAGGAATGCTGGCCGGTAAGGTCGAAGACATGCTCAATACAGTGGTGCGGCAGATCGCGTTCTATGAGTTTGAGTTGCGCGTCCATAACGAACGCCGTGATGGAGAGCTTTCGGCAGATCGCATCTGTGAAATTTGGATGGATGTTCAAAGCGAAAGTCTGGGCCCGGCCATCCGGTTCCATGACGAGTACAAATATTACTGGACCTACATTCCACATTTCATTCACTCGCCGTTCTATGTTTATGCCTATGCTTTTGGCGATTGTCTGGTGAATTCGCTCTATGCCGTTTACGAGAAGGCGGAGGAAGGGTTTGCCGAGCGATATCTCGACATGCTTCGTGCTGGCGGCACACTGCATCACAAAGAGCTCCTCGCACCGTTCGGACTGGATGCCTCGGACCCCGAGTTTTGGTCTAAAGGATTGGGTGTGGTGTCGGGTCTGATCGACGAGCTGGAAGCGATAGGCTAATTGCCATGGCTGCTGAAGACCCTTCAGAACGCAATACACTAGGCGGGCGCGTAAAGCGTTATGCCCGCGTTGGCGGTGCGGTTGGCGGTTTGGCGGCACGTCTCGCCGGGTCAAAATATCTCGGTACAAAGTTGGACACTGACGCCCATGCGCGTGATCTCCGCGATGCGCTCGGCGGACTGAAGGGCCCGTTGATGAAGGTGGCGCAGATTATGTCGACTGTCCCTGACATGTTGCCGCCGGAATATGTTGAGGAGTTGGCGCATCTTCAGTCAAACGCGCCCGCGATGGGCTGGTTGTTTGTCAAACGTCGAATGGCCGCGGAACTCGGTACTGAATGGCAAAAAAAGTTTGCGTCTTTCGAGCACGATGCTGCAGCGGCTGCTTCGCTTGGTCAGGTCCATCGTGCCGAAAGTAAAAAAGGCGAACCGTTGGCCTGCAAACTTCAATATCCGGATATGTCTTCAGCGGTCGAGGCTGATCTCCGGCAGCTCAAAGTAATTTTTGCCGTCTATCGCCGTTATGACAAAGCGCTCGATCCAAAGGAAATTCATCGCGAGGTGTCGGCCCGTCTTCGGGAGGAATTGGATTACAAGCGCGAAGCAGCTCATATGACGCTCTATGCCAATATGTTGAGCGATGAGAATGAAGTGCATGTGCCAACTTCATTTCCGGCATTATCTACCGACCGTCTATTGACGATGAGTTGGCTGGACGGTGAAAATCTTCTGACCATCAAGGAAGCGGCGCAGAAAAAACGCGATCAGGTCGCACAAAACCTTTTCCGGGCCTGGTATGTACCGTTCTATCACTATGGAGTTATCCACGGCGATCCGCATCTTGGGAATTACTCGGTGTGCCCAGATGGCTCGATCAATCTCCTCGACTTTGGCTGTATCCGGGTATTCGGACCAGAATTCGTTCAGGGTGTCCTTGATCTCTATAATTCGCTGCTTACCGATGATGCCGATCTCGCCGTACACGCCTATGAGACGTGGGGTTTCAAAGGGCTGACACAGGAAATCATCGATGTATTGAACATGTGGGCCGCGTTTATCTATTCGCCGTTGCTGATTGACAAGAAACGCAAAATTCAGGAAGGCGATGGCACAATGTATGGCGCCAAGGTAGCTGCCGAGGTGCACAAGGAATTACACAAACTCGGTGGCGTAAAGCCCCCGCGTGAGTTTGTTTTGATGGATCGCGCCGCCATTGGGCTTGGCTCGGTTTTTACCCATCTGGCAGCAGAGGTGAACTGGCATCGATTATTCAATGACCTGATCGGTGACTTTGACGTAAAGACACTCGCCAAAACGCAAAAAGCGGCTCTCAAAAAGGCGAAGGTTCCGGAAACGGAATAAAAAATCGTTCTTTAAGATTTTTTCATTAGGTGTTCCATTTCACAGCGGTTTTTGCTAGATAAGCGGGCCCCTGCGGAGAATTGGCATTCGCAGGGTTTGTTTATCGGGAAGGAGACACCCACAACCGTGCAAGTATTTGTTCGTGATAACAACGTCGACGGCGCGCTGAAAGCGCTGAAGAAGAAGATGCAGCGTGAGGGCATCTGGCGCGAAATGAAGCGCAACCGTTCCTACGAAAAACCCTCAGAACGCCGTGTCAGGAAGAAGGCAGAGGCCGTACGCCGTACCCGCAAGCTTGAACGCAAGCGGATGCAGATTGAAGGTTTCTAAGTCTGTTCTAATCCCGGTTTACCCGGTTTTCTTTGACCATTCATTCATGACAGTGACGACGGCTCCCGTTAGGGCCGTCAATTCGTCTGTGTTAATAATAAACGGCGGCATCAGATAGACGATATCGCCAAATGGTCTGATCCAAACATTCTCTTCGATGAACCGCTGGCGCAGCCAGTTAATATTGCGTGGCTCAGTCATCTGGATGACTCCGATTGCACCTTTTACCCGGACGTCCTCAACACCTGCAATCTCCCGGCAGGGTTCGAGTTGTTCCTTTAGCTGAGCTTCGATAAGCGCAACGCGTTCTAAAGCAGTACCGTCCTCAAATAGATCAATCGACGCGTTGGCTGCTGCTGCGGCGAGCGGGTTAGCCATATAGGTAGGACCGTGCATAAAAGCGGACTTCTCGTCCTCTGACAAAAACGCATTGAAAACTCTGTCACTGGCAGCTGTTGCCGCCATGCTGATAGCCCCACCCGTCAGAGCTTTGCCGATGCACATAATATCCGGAACAATATCCGCCTGTTCGCAGGCAAAGAGAGTTCCGGTGCGGCCAAAACCAGTCGCAATCTCATCCGCTATAAACAGGGTATTGCTACGAGCGCATATTTCGCGAATGGCCCCGAGAGTCTCAGCCGCATGAAATTTCATACCACCCGCGCCCTGTACCAACGGTTCGATGATCACGCCGGCGATCTCAGATTGGCCGCCAGCGAGAAGATTTTCGAAAGCGGAGAGCTGGTCAGCCGTCTGCGGCAGTTCAATAATAATCTGCTCCGGGATTGCCCCTTTGAATAATGCATGCATCCCCTCATCAGGGTCACAAACGGACATAGCGCCGGTCGTATCGCCGTGATAGGCGTGCTGAAATGCGACAAAGCGGTTGCGTTTTTCGGCGCCTTTGTTGCGCCAAAACTGCACAGACATCTTGAGCGCGACCTCGACGGCAACAGAACCCGAGTCCGAGAAAAAGATGTGCGAAAGAGCCTCGGGTGATCCCGCGCCCGGCAGGATTGTCGAAAGCCGGTACGCCAATTGCAGGGCAGGCTCGTGTGTCAGCCCGCCAAACATAACATGCGGCATGTCGTCGAGCTGTTTTTGCATCGCTTCGACAATGTGTTCGTGATTATAGCCGTGACATGCGGTCCACCAGGACGAGATACCGTCGATTAACCAGCGCCCTTCTGCCAGTTTAATTTGCGCGCCGCAGGTTTCCACCACTGTCAGTGGAGGCGCCTCGGTTTGCATTTGGGTATAGGGCCGCCAAAGGAACTTTAGTCTGGGGTCGCTTGAGGGCGCTGTCATGCCCTCATGTCATTGGTCTAATACCGAGCCGGTCAAACAGCACCATATCGGCTTTGCGTTCAGGATTCTCTGTGGTGAGCAACACGTCGCCATAGAATATGGAATTGGCACCGGCGGTAAAACACAACGCTTGTGCTTCGTCAGACATTTCCTTGCGCCCCGCTGACAACCGGACAACGGAAGCCGGCATCATGATGCGGGCGACAGCGATTGTGCTGACAAACTCTATGGCATCAATTGTTGGTTCTTCCGACAACGGTGTGCCTTCGACGGCGACGAGCATATTAATTGGGACGCTTTGTGGATGCTCGGGCAATGTCGCCAGAGTGGTTAGCATCCCTGCACGATCACTACGCGTTTCACCCATTCCCACGATACCACCGCTACACACATTGATTCCGGCATCGCGGACGTTTCCAAGAGTATTGATACGATCCTCATAGGTGCGCGTCGTGATGATTTCGCCGTAATACTCTTCTGAGGTGTCGATATTGTGGTTGTAATAATCGAGCCCGGCATCGCTGAGTCGTCTTGCTTGTTCGTCCTTCAACATGCCGAGCGTGACACAACTCTCCAGCCCCAGCGCTTTGACGCCCTCGACCATTTTGCAGACCACCTCGAGGTCGCGATCCGTAGGACTACGCCAGGCGGCACCCATGCAAAACCTGCTGGCACCGCTGTTTTTGGCTTCGCGGGCGGCTGCCAAAACCGAATCGACCTCCATTAATGCGACTTTATCCGTCCCGGTATCGTAATGCGCACTTTGCGGGCAATAGGCACAGTCTTCAGGGCAACCACCGGTTTTAATGGAAAGCAGAGTGCTGATCTGAACCTCATTTGGATCGAAATAGCGTCGATGCAGCGTTTGCGCTTCAAATATTAAGTCATTGAAAGGTTTAGCGAATAATTCTTCGGCTTCGCTCAAAGTCCAGTCATGCCTGATATCGGCCTTGACCGTCTGCAGCGCCGCTCGTTCGTATATGTCTTTACTTGAAAGGGCCATCGCATCCTACCTATGAACTGGCTTATAGTAAGGCGACAGGAAAAGTTCTGAAAGGTGCAGTTCGCGTTTGCGGCAGTAAATTTGATGGAAAGTCGAGGGCAGACATCTAGCATTGATCAAATGGCACAACGCAAACTGGCGGCGCTTGAAAATCAATCGCTGCGACGTGCGCTTGCTGAGACCGAACGCAAATCAGTCGGCCGCGCCCGTCGAGATCGCCAGGAGCTCATATCATTCTGCTGCAATGATTATCTCGGCCTATCGCAACACCCTGATGTCAAACGGGCTGCTGCCCAGGCCATTGAGGAACTCGGTGTTGGGGCAGGGGCGTCGAGACTCGTTACCGGAAACCATCCGCTCTATCGTGACCTCGAAAACCAGCTGGCTCGTTTAAAAGGTACGGAAGCTGCGCTGGTATTTGGCAGCGGATATCTTGCCAATCTCGGAATACCACCGGTACTCGCTGGAAAAAATGACCTTATTATCGCCGATGATCTTTCCCATGCCAGTATGCGCGCAGGTATACAGGCCTCGACCGCTGAGAGTCGGTTTTTTGCTCACAACGATGTCGAGGATTGCAGAACAATTCTCGAAAACGAACGAAACAGATTTGATCACTGCCTGATCATGACCGAAGGGGTTTTCAGCATGGATGGTGACCGGGCGCCGCTGGTCGAATTGTGTGATTTGGCTGATGCCCATGATGCGTGGATCATGACAGATGATGCGCATGGGTTGGGTGTACTTGGCGGCGGCCGGGGCAGCGCCGTTGAAGCAGGTGTAGCCGATCGTATCCCGTTGCAAATGGGGACGCTGTCAAAAGCAGTCGGTGCTTACGGTGGCTTTATTTGCGCGTCGCGGGCGGTAATCGACTTGCTGGTTAATCGGGCACGTAGTTTGATCTATGCGACCGGTCTGCCGCCCTCTGCTGTGGCCTCATCGTGTGCTGCGCTGGACATAATTTCATCTAACGAGGCATTGGTAGGGCTTCCTCTGGCGAGGGCGTCCCAATTTACCCGGGAACTCAATTTGCCAGGACCCGAAAGCTCTATTGTCCCCATCATTGTGGGAGACGCAGAGACGGCTCTTTCGGCGTCGAAACAACTTGCCCAGGAAGGTTTTTTAGTGACAGCAATTCGGCCACCGACGGTGCCGGATAAAACGGCTCGGCTCCGTTTTACATTCGCCGCTACTCATTCTGAAGACGATGTTTTTCGCCTTACCGCAGCCGTAAAAAAGATAGGCCTGCTCCCGTGATGGCATTGTTTGTTTCGGGATCGGGAACAGGTGTCGGCAAGACTTTGGTGACAACTATACTGCTAAGCGAAATACGCAAGGCAGGAAAGAAGTGCACCGCTGTAAAGCCCATAATATCTGGCTTTGATGAGAACGATCCGGCGGAAAGTGACTCAGCGCTGATATTGGGTGCTCTCGGACAAACCGTCTCGCAGAATAGCCTTGATTCGATTTCTCCCTGGAGATTTCGTGAGCCAATTTCACCAGATATGGCGGCTGAACATGAAGGTCGTTCGCTGGATATCGATGAGATTGCAGAGTTCTGCAAAGCGAAAGTCGTCGATGACACGCTGCTACTTATAGAAGGTGTGGGCGGCGTCATGGTGCCGCTATCGAATGATCATACAGTACTCGATTTAATGACCAAAATCAGTGCTCCAGTCCTTCTGGTTGTCGGTTCCTACTTGGGAACGTTGAGTCACACCCTGACCGCTCTGCATATGGTCCAAAACCGAGGTCTGACAGTCATCGGAATTGTTGTTAGTGAGTCGTTGGAGAACCCGGTTCCTTTATCGGAGACCGTTACGACGCTCAGTCGTTTTTCCGCGAACATTCCTATCGTCACATTGCCGCGTCAGGCTGATATTTCAGATCTGGAGAACGCGCCGTCGATCGCTACCCATATTGGCCTTCTGTAAATCGTCATTTTTTTAGTTCGTGTGCATCCAATTCGTAATTTTTTCGACCACCTGCTCTTCGATTCCGAGAAATCCATGTGCCGACCGCGCTTTGCACGGGCCCGAAATATCCGGCCCGCCGCCATCGAATAATATCGTTTCCACTTTGAGAGCATTTTTGAGGGCAGCAGCGAATGCGGGAAGACTTTCGGCCGGCGTCGCCCTACAGCCGTCTTCTTTGTGATGTACAATTAAAGACGGCACCACAATTTTGCGCAAATCTGCGTCATGCGCTGTCGGTTTTTCGGCCCTTGTTACTTCCGTTACCGTTGCCGTAAAGACCGCGCCATCGATTTTTAACGTGCCAGCGAGATAAGCGACCCCAACGGTTCCGCGGCTGGTCCCGACGAGCCACAAGGGTGCCTTGGTCCTGGATCTCACCCATTTTACAACAGCTGCGATGTCTCGGCGGTACTCAGCGGTATCTCTCCAGTAAACGAGGCCTTTGCGGCGGCGGTCAGATGGAACATCGACCGTGATGGTAAAAACACCATGATTTGCAAATAACGCACGAGAGCGAACCAGAAAGTTATTGGTACGAGCACCTCTTCCCTTCCACAATTTGACCTTTCCGCTGCCACCGGTAAACAGTATTGCTGCTGATTTGATTGGACCTTTCGGTTCTGTGACAACGAAGGAAATCGTGACACCTTTCCGCGTGGAGACCGTCTCTTCGGTTTCAGCCTGTGCTGGGGAAGCCAGTATAGCGATCGCCAATAGGGGCGTTAGAATCGAACCCAAAGCGGGCCATGTTCGCATAACCAATCTCCTTTGCGCCCATGCTAATTTTAGAGTTATGCACACAATATCATCATTGAGTGACAAAGCCTCTTGGCAAAACTGTAACAAAGAGGCATTGTGCGCCCGCCAAAGGCGCGAGGCAGAGTAAAACACCAGCAGTTTGATGAAGATCGCCGTTCCGAAAGAGAGATGGGCTAACGAAGCCCGCGTTTCTATCTCCCCAGAATCCGTAAAGAAATTTATCGCATTGGGATTTGATGTCATTGTTGAATCCGGTGCGGGAGAAGGCGCAACAATCTCCGATGCCGCTCTATCGGAGGCGGGGGCCACGATAGCGGCGAGTGCGGTTGAGGCGGTTGGTGATGCCGATATCGTTCTTCGGGTACAACGGCCGATGTCTGCAGGCGAGGGTGATGCAGATGAAGTGGCCATGATGAAATCTGGCTCGATACTGATTGGCACCTTATCGGCCCTTTCGAATCCTGAACAAGTTGAACTTTATGCCAAACAGGGCGTTACGGCTTTTGCGATGGAATTGTTGCCGCGCATAAGCCGGGCACAATCGATGGACGTTCTATCGTCGCAATCCAATTTGGCTGGGTACAAAGCGGTGCTCGACGCGGGGAATGAATATAAGCAGGCCTTTCCGATGATGATGACGGCGGCCGGAACCGTACCCCCGGCGAAAGTCCTGGTGCTTGGTGCCGGGGTCGCAGGCCTTCAGGCGATAGCCACTGCGCGTCGTCTCGGTGCGGTTGTATCGGCATACGATGTTCGGCCGGTAGTCAAGGAGCAGGTTGAAAGCCTCGGCGCGCGGTTTGTGGAAGTCGATTCCGAGGCAACCGAAGATGCCGAGACTGCAGGTGGCTACGCCAAGGAAATGACCGACGAATACAAAGCACGACAAGCCGAAGTTCTGCGGGAAGCGTTGATCAAGACCGATATTGCGATTTGCACGGCGCTTATTCCGGGACGTCCGGCGCCGGTACTCATTCCAGAGGAAACGGTTCAGGACATGCAGGATGGCTCGGTTATCGTTGATCTCGCGGTCGAGCAGGGTGGAAATTGCCCCATCAGCGAATATGGCGAGGTTGTTGTTAAGCATGGAGTGACCATTGTCGGCCACGCAAATGTTCCCAGCCGACTGGCAGCGGACGCCAGCCTGCTTTATGCGAAAAATCTACTCAATTTTATTACACCCATGGTCGATGCCGAAACCAAAGAACTTGCGATCGATTGGGAGGACGAAATTATTCAGGGCTGTTTGGTGGCCCGTGACGGCAATGTTGTTCATCCGGCTCTGAATGAGGCGGAAGAAACCGCAAAGGCGAGCTAGCATGGACCCTACAAAAATAATGCAAGCCACCGAAACCGCGGCAGCGTCGGCGGCGACTGGTTCCCTGATTTCACTCGTTACTGTTTTCGTCCTTGCGGTTTTTGTCGGCTACTACGTCGTTTGGAATGTTACCGCGGCGCTGCATTCACCGTTGATGAGCGTCACCAACGCAATTTCCTCTGTCATTATTGTAGGTGCCCTGATAGCGGCCGGTCCGACGGATGTGAATTTCTCGAAAATTATGGGCTTTTTGGCTGTAATCCTGGCGTCGGTAAACATATTTGGCGGCTTCATCGTCTCGCAGCGCATGCTGCAGATGTTCCGGAAAAAGGGGTAAGACGTGTCTGAAGATCTGACCGGTCTCGCCTATCTTGTAGCGGCTATTTGTTTCATCCTCGCATTGCGGGGGCTTTCATCGCCCGAAACCGCGCGTCGTGGCAATCTAATTGGTATTGTCGGGATGATAGTTGCGATTGGGACGACCCTCGCAAGTCCGCATGTGCTCAGCTACAGCTGGATTCTCGGCGGCATCGTCATCGGTGGCGCAATTGGTACGATCATTGCACTTAAAATCCAGATGACGGCGCTACCGCAACTTGTTGCGGCATTTCACAGTCTTGTCGGACTTGCCGCTGTGTTCATCGCGACGGCGACATTGTATGCGCCAGATGCCTACGGAATCGGATCGGTCGGTAGTATTTTGACGGCTAGCCTGATTGAAATGTCGATCGGTACATTTATTGGGGCGATCACATTTACCGGATCGATTGTCGCATTTGCCAAGCTGCAGGGATTGGTATCAGGCGCACCGCTGGTGTTTCCCGGGCAGCACCTTCTCAACGCTGTCCTCGGACTTGCATCCATCGCGTTGATCGCTTGGTTCTCCACCACTGAGTCTTACCAGGCCTACTGGTTGATCGTTGCGTTGGCATTGATCCTCGGCTTTCTGATTATTCTGCCTATTGGCGGTGCGGATATGCCGGTCGTTGTGTCCATGCTCAATTCCTATTCGGGTTGGGCGGCCTGCGGAATTGGCTTCACGCTTGGCAACACATTGTTGATCATCACCGGCGCACTTGTTGGCTCATCCGGCGCAATCCTCAGCTACATCATGTGCAAGGGGATGAACCGATCATTCTTCAGCGTTATCCTTGGCGGCTTTGGAACCGAAGAGGGCGCAGCGGCGGAATCAACCGGCGACAAAACTGTCCGTCAGGGCAGTGCAGAGGATGCCAGCTTTATCATGCAGAATGCGGGCAAGGTCATTGTGGTTCCTGGATACGGTATGGCGGTGGCACAGGCACAGCATGCGCTTCGTGAAATGGGCGATGTGCTCAAGGCGGCTGGCGTTGAGGTTTCCTATGCGATCCATCCTGTTGCCGGTCGTATGCCCGGTCATATGAATGTACTTCTCGCCGAAGCAAATGTTCCCTATGACGAAGTGTTTGAACTTGAAGAAATCAATCACGAGTTTTCGACAGCCGACGTCGTCTACGTTATAGGCGCAAACGATGTCACGAACCCTGCCGCCAAGACCGACCCGAATAGTCCAATTTATGGAATGCCTATTCTTGATGTCGAAAAAGCGCAAACGGTCCTGTTTGTGAAGCGCAGCATGTCGTCTGGCTATGCCGGGGTGGATAACGAGCTGTTCTTCCGGGACAACACAATGATGTTATTCGGCGACGCCAAGAAAATGACCGAAGAAATACTTCATTCTTTAGGCTAAGTCTCAGATTTATCTTTTGTATTGAGTAATTGATTTGGGTCGCCGCGCGATCCATATTGACGATATGGCTATACTTAAAATTTCCCGAATGGGGCATCCGGTTTTAGCGGAGCGCGCGAAAGAGGTTCCTGATCCAACCGCGCGTGAAATACGGAAGCTCGCTGAAGACATGCGCGAGACGCTTGCAGATATCCAGGGAGCTGGCCTCGCTGCACCGCAGGTTCATGTCAGTAAAAGGCTTGTCATATTTGCTGCGCCTCAGGAGCGTGGCGAAGAGGAAGGCGCGCCGGATACGGATTTTGCACCTATGACCGAACTCGTTAATCCTGAATGGCAACCGCTTTCAGATGAAATTGCGGTGGGTTGGGAAGGGTGTCTATCGGTTCCCGGGCTGACAGGTGCAGTACCGCGTCATACGCATATCCGCTATCGGGGACACACTCCGCAAGGACAGGTTATAGAACGCGAGGCGACAGGATTTCATGCCCGAGTGTTTCAGCACGAATATGATCACCTGGACGGCATTCTCTACCCAATGCGAATGCACGACCATTCCTTACTGGTATTTACCGAAGAAGCACAAAAGTTTGGTTTGCCCTCTCTTGTACCCCAAGAGGAAAACGCTGTCGGTGAAGGAGAGGCGGCCCAATGACAAAAAATTCGGAAAGCCGCATAGAGCAGAAAGATAACGTACTTCTGGCGATACTGCCGCATGTTGCGTTCGATGGCTGGACGGATGGTGCGTTAAAATCCGCTGCAGTCGATGCGGGTATAGATCATGTCGAGATCAAACGTTTCTTTCCCGGCGGGGTGCAGGAAATTGCGGCGTATTTTTGTGATTGGACGGACCGCCAGATGCTGGCAGCTATGGCAGAACAAGACATTTCGAATTTGAGACTGCGGGACCGCGTCGCCATGGCCGTCAGATGTCGTCTTGAAGCTTTGGCGCCATACAGGGAAACGGAGCGCCGAACGATAGCTTTCCTATCCTTACCGGGCAACGTACCAGTGGGGGTAAAGGCGCTATACAATACGGTTGATAGGATTTGGTATGCGGTCGGCGATAAATCCGCCGATTTTAGCTTTTATACAAAACGAGCACTGCTGGCGGCTGTTGTTTCGACAACAACCCTGTATTGGCTCAACGACGATTCAGACGAAAGGCACGAAAGCTGGGAATTTCTTGATCGGCGAATTGCCGATGTCATGAAAATTCCCACGTTGCGGGGCCGGATTGAGAAGGTCGCCAGCAAACTGCCTGACCCGTTCCGGATATTGCGAGCAACGCGCGCCCGCTAGCGTCCTGATCTAGTTGGGTGTGCGGGGAACCGCTTTAGTCTGATCAGCCCGGAATTTGTCTACTGCTTTAGCGATCTTGTCATCCGTTAGCGCAAGAACGGCAGCTGACAACAACGCCGCATTTACAGCGCCCGCACGGCCGACAGCGAGGACACCAACAGGAATGCCGCCCGGCATTTGAACCATCGAAAGAACGCTATCCATGCCACCCATAACCCGGGTTTCCATCGGGCAGCCAAAAACCGGTTTGGCGGTCGTAGCGGCAACAACGCCGGGGAGTGCGGCAGCCATCCCAGCGCCGGCAATAAAGACCTTAGCACCGCGACCTTCGACATCTTTGATCCAGTCAATCAAACGCTCCGGCGTGCGGTGGGCCGAATGAACAGCAACCTCATTGGGGATGCGGAGCTTTTTGAGCGTATCAGCAGCATGCCGCATGGTTTCCCAATCTGACTGACTGCCCATAACGATTCCAACAAGTGGATTTTTCGATTTCGCCGGTGAACGACGGGCTCGTTTGGGTGCTGCTTTTCTGGCCATTTTCCTTCTCATCAGTTGTCGAATTGCGTCTCGTGCCATGCATTATAGGGGGCGACCGAGTCCACGCAACGCCAAGCGATTCTCTATATTTCTAATAGTTCCTTAACGAAATGCGCGTTGACTATCGACAGGAGCGTTCCATGCCGTAATGGGCGCCTGACAATTGCGGATAGGTCATGAAGGTTTCGAGTTCCAGACCGATTGTACCAAACGCTAGACTTACCGCCGCCTATGCGCGATCCGACGAGTCAGCGACGCCGTCTGCACGTTCTATTTCTGATACGACGAATGTCTTGGGTATCCCGGATGCGGAACTGACGCCGAAGGTTCAAGGCGCTATCCAGCGTCTGATGGAAGAGGTCGAATCACTTCGTCGGGAACTTGAGCAAAGCCGTCAGCGCATTGCCTATCTAGAGCAACTTGCCGACCAGGATGCATTGGCACCAGTAGCTAACCGGCGGGCATTTGTCCGCGAGCTCTCGCGTATAATGGCATTTGCAGAACGCTATGATTCGCCCAGCAGCCTTGTCTATTTCGATGTTAACGGGCTCAAACCGATTAACGATACCCATGGCCATCCCGCGGGTGATGCAGCGCTCATGCGAATTGCCGACATACTTGTGGAGAATGTGCGTGAGTCTGACGTTGTCGGGCGACTTGGCGGCGATGAGTTCGCTGTCATTTTGTCACAAGCAGACGAGAAGACAGCCGCCGAAAAAGCAAAAATTCTGGTAGAACGGGTCCAGGCGCAGCCGCTGGATTGGAATGGTTCAGAAATTCCTCTCATGGTGTCATACGGAATTTACACTTTTAACGGTGGTGATACCGCGGGCGAGGCTTTGGCGGCAGCTGATCGCGCTATGTATGAAAATAAAATGGCACATAAAAAGAGAGTGCAAGACGTCTCATCGACCTAGAGCGCCTTCTACGCGATATCGTCGGGAATCAACTGACTCCGGAGTGTCTGAATTTCATCTTTTAAAATTAGTTTACGCTTCTTTAGGCGTTGGACTTGGAGTTGGTCGAACGGTACTTCTTCGGAAACCTGATCAATTACATCATCGAGGTCGCGATGCTCGGTCTCGAGCGCGGCAATTCGGCGTCTTAGGGCTGCTTGATCTTCCATCTTATCCGTTTAAGGCCTCATTTTGTGCTCCAAGCCAGGTGGGCTATGGGTACAGAAATTTCAGCTAGGGTTGCGTGATCTATTATAAACGGTTCTACATAAAATGTGTTCCAAGATGGTGAAAAGTTTATGGCGATAAATCGTATAGGCGTACTAACCAGCGGTGGCGATTGTGCGGGCCTCAACGCCGTCATCCGGGCAGTTACAAGACGGGCAATTCTCAAATATGGCTGGCAGGTCTACGGCGTAAATGATGGCAGCCATGGCCTGTTCGACCGACCACCGCGATTTCAGGAGCTCACTCTTCCCGATTTCACCGGGACAGTATTGCGCATGGGTGGAACGATTTTGGGATCGGTTAATAGCGGAGATCCGTTTGACTTTCCCATGCCCGACGGCACGCGGCAGGATCGGTCGGCCGAGATTATAGATGGGTACGCTCAATTGGGGCTAGATGCCTTGATTGCGATCGGAGGCGACGGCAGCCTCGCAATCCTGCGTGAACTGGCGCAGCAAGGAGACTGGAATCTCGTTGGCATTCCAAAGACGATCGATAACGATGTCGATATGACCGAGAACGCCGTCGGATACGTGACGGCGGTTGATGTTGCCACAGAAGCGTTGGATCGGTTACAGCCGACGGCGGCAAGCCACAATCGGGTTATGATTCTGGAAGTCATGGGACGTGACCATGGACATATAGCCATCAATGCAGGCATTGCCGGTGGCGCCGACGTTATTCTCATTCCGGAAATTCCGTTTGATTTGGATCGAATCAAATCCAAGTTCGAAGACGTGCTATCGGAGGAAGGGCGAAGCTTCGCTTTGGTCATCGTCGCTGAAGGCGTGAGGCCGATAGGCGAAACTATTGATAAAAATATCGGGCAATATCTTGGACAGCATATTGCCGAAATGACCGGCGCCGAGACGCGGGTTACGGTTCTTGGCCATACTCAACGTGGCAGGACGCCATCGCCGCGAGACCGTTTGTTTGCCTCGGCTTTCGGCATCCATGCGGTTGATTTGGTTGCCGAAGGAAAGTTCGATCGGATGGTCGCCTGGTCGAGTCGGGATTGTATCGATGTGCCGCTTGCGGATGTCGTTGGTCATTCGCGTGCAGTTGATCCCGATGGGTCAATTGTACGAACAGCGCGCGGTCTAGGAATCTGTCTTGGCGATTAGAGGAATGTGTGTCTAAAATAAGGCGTTCTGTTTATGGCTTATAAGGAGGTCAATATGATTGTTGACGAAGCTAAGTCTTCACTTGAAATGCACCATGCCGATTTAGAGAACCAACTTATTGAAGAACTTAACCGTCCTCAACCCGACCAGAACATCATCGCGGAAATCAAAAAACAAAAACTCCGAATAAAAGACGAACTTTCAGGGCTCAACGCCTAGCAACAGAAAATACGTCGTCTACCCTCATTGAGGTAGATCTATGGGATGACAAACACCGTCGTTTTGGGCGACGATGAAATGGCTCGCTCGTGCCAGCAAATATGATGAAAGATGGGGAGGGATATGTCTGGTGAATTTGACGGCGCCTATCAACGCGCATTAACGGCCAGGGAAGAATTCTGGGCCGAAGCGGCACAGGGTATTGATTGGGATCAGCCGTGGGAAAACGTCCTGGATGAGTCCAATCCGCCATTCTATAGGTGGTTTTCCGGTGGAATGTTGAACACCTGCTACAATGCGCTGGATCGGCATGTCGAGAACGGTCGCGCTGACCAGAACGCGCTGATCTATGACAGTCCGATGACGGACCAAATCGTTAAATATACCTATCAGGAGCTACGCGATCAGGTCGCGTTGTTTGCTGGCGCACTGGCGAATGAAGGTGTTGGCAAAGGAGATCGAGTCGTCATCTATATGCCAATGATCCCCGAGGCTGTTATTGCCATGCTTGCGTGTGCGCGCCTTGGCGCGGTTCATTCCGTCGTCTTTGGCGGCTTCGCGGCCAACGAGCTTGCGGTAAGAATTGATGACGCCAAACCAAAGGTAATTGTGTCAGCTTCCTGCGGTCTGGAGCCAGGCCGGCTTGTTGAATACAAGCCGCTCCTCGAAGGGGCGCTCGATCAGTCGACGCATAAACCAGGTCGTTCAATAATTTTTCAGCGCGACGCGCTACAATGCCCGCTGGGGGAGAATGATCTCGACTGGGATGATGCCATCGCAGGGGCAGAACCGCATGACTGTGTCTCAGTGGCAGCGACTGATCCACTTTATATTCTCTATACGTCAGGGACGACCGGGCAACCAAAAGGCGTAGTTCGGGACAATGGCGGGCATGCCGTGGCTCTCAATTGGAGTATGGGCGCCATCTACAATGTGAAGGCGGGTGACGTTTATTGGGCGGCATCCGATATAGGCTGGGTAGTTGGTCATTCCTACATTGTCTATGGGCCGCTCCTCGCGGGCGCGACAACGATTTTTTATGAAGGGAAACCTGTAGGGACCCCGGATGCCGGTGCTTTTTGGCGCGTCATCGCCGATCACAAAGTGACCACACTCTTTACGGCGCCGACGGCTTTCCGGGCAATAAAAAGGGAAGATCCGGCAGGTAAACTTGTTTCGCAGTATGATATTTCACATTTTGAGGCCCTTTTCCTTGCCGGTGAGAGATCGGATCCCGACACATTAACCTGGGCGGAAAAGCATCTTGGTGTTCCCGTCATCGATCATTGGTGGCAAACCGAAACGGGATGGTCAATTTGCGCAAATTGTTTGGGTATCGAGGAACTACCCGTCAAACATGGATCGCCAACCAAACCGGTACCCGGCTGGGATCTTCGTGTCCTTGATGAAGGCGGGAATGAAGTTGGATCCGGTGATATCGGTGCGCTTGTTGTGAAACTGCCGCTCCCGCCCGGAACATTGCTGACACTTTGGAATGCGGATCAAAGGTTTCAGGATGCCTATTTGAAAGAATTTCCAGGCTATTACCAGACAGCTGATGCGGGCTACATCGATGAAGATGGTTACGTTTTCGTCATGGCGCGCACCGACGACATTATCAATACCGCCGGGCACCGACTGTCGACGGGCGCCATGGAGGAGGTTCTTGCCGCCCATCCTGATGTCGCGGAGTGCGCTGTTATCGGTGTCGCTGATGAATTAAAGGGCCAGGTACCGCTAGGGTTTTTAGTCTTGAATGCTGGTGTTAATCGACCGAATGGAGAAATAGTCGATGAGGTCGTGGTTATGGTGCGGGATAATATTGGTCCCGTAGCTTCCTTCAAAATCGCAACTGTGGTCCAACGGCTGCCAAAGACCCGATCAGGTAAAGTTCTTCGCGGAACCATGCAGAAAATTGCCGACAGCGAACCTTATAATATGCCGGCAACTATTGATGACCCGGTAATTTTGGAAGAGATCACAGACGCGTTGAAATCGATCGGATACGCCGAATCGTAATTTCAGAGAAGAATAGAAGCAGAGTCGATATGCTGGAGTCGGAGCATATCCGCCTGATGGTATGCTTTGGTGGCCTTCGCCGCTGATACCGGCGTTTTGTCATTCATTTCTATGCTTCCGACTATTGACCAATCACCACCATGGTAAGCGCTGTCGAGGGTGGCAGGAGCAGTGGCAGGAACCGGTTGAACCTCAAACCTTCCTTCTTCGATTCTAGGCTTGTTTGAGTTCTCTAATTTAGCCGTGATCTCGCTCTGGACACTATAAGGTGTTGTGATAACTCTCAAAAGGCACCTTTCCTATGGGAGTTTAAATATTTATAGCATTTACATAAATGTCAATAAAAAAAATAATTTTCTATTTATTTTTATTAACCGTAATTAATATTAACTATAAAAATAAATAGAAAATTAAATATATAGTAATATTATTTATTAGGTATTTCGCCAATTATATTTCTTTTGGTTTATGTTTTTTAATTTTTTATTTTAATATTTTAGAAATACCTCGTCAGCTATCCTAGCCCTGAAAGTCATCAGTGGATGACTCTTAGAAGTAGAAGCGGATCTCCATGTAGGAGATCGAACGAATGCAGGAAGCATGACATGAGCGACGCATCTACAGAATTAGAACGTCTCCGGGCAGCCATCGCTGCATCCGGCGATGTTGTCTATGACTGGGATTTGCCGTCAGACGAGTTCTCGTGGCTCGGTCGTGCCGTTGATTCATTCAATATTTCCGGGCTCCATCAAATTTCGACGGGTGAGCTATTTCATCAGCGTTTGCATCCGGAAGACCTTACTTTTCATTTGGAACAAATCTCTTCTCTTTATCAGGGCGGCACGGAATTTGAATGCGAGTTTCGGGTTCGTGATTGCAATGGCGAACAACGGTGGTTTCATGATCGCGGCATTGCGGAAATGGGCCCGGACGGAAAGCCGGTTCGATTGCGCGGCACTATGCGGGCCATCAACCAGCGCAAGGACGAACATGAAAGAACGCAATATCTGGCGAACTATGATGAGTTGACCGGTCACTATAACAGGACGCGGTTGCGAGAGTCGCTTGATCAGGCCTTGTACTATGGTTCCCGATACAAAGTAGTGGGTGCCTTTCTCGTTATTGGCATCGATAACATCAATATGGTGAACCAGGCTTTCGGCTATGAAGTGGCGGATGCTGTGATCGTTGCGTTGGGTCACCGTTTGGATCGTTGCCTCCGGGCCTGTGACGTTATTGGCCGGATGGGAGGAGACCGCTTCGGTGTGGTTCTCAGTAACTGTCCGAGTTCAGAACTTCATGTCGCCGCGGAAAAAATCCTTGAAGCAGCGCGAGACACCGAGGTTGATACACCGGCCGGCCCAATCCATGTCACAGTATCCATCGGTGCCGCCTGTTTCCCGGACTCTGCGATGACTGCCACTGATGCGATGACCAAGGCTGATATCGCTTTGCAGAATGCCAAACGAGCCGGGCGCAACACCTGGTCCGTCTATTGTTATTCGGAGGAACAGCGCGAAGGTCACCGAAAGAACATGGTTATTGCGGAACAGGTCAAACAGGCTCTTCGCGAAGACCGTCTTGTACTTTCCTATAAACCCATCGTTAGCACGGAGTCGCATGAACCGGTGGTCCATGAATGTCTGCTCCGGATGATCCAACCCGATGGAGAAATCGTTGCTGCTGGTGTCTTTATGCCGGTTGTGGAGGAACTCGGACTCGTTCGGTTGATTGACCGCAGGGTTTTGGACCTCGCAGTAAAAGTGATGGCAGAAAATCCAGCCGCCCGTCTCGCTATCAACGTTTCTGGGCTGACCGCTGGTGACAAGGCCTGGCTGCGTCATATCGTTGGTTTGCTCCGGAATGAGCGTGACATTGCTGAGCGGCTTATTGTTGAAATTACCGAGACGGCGGGTCTTGAAGATGTTGAAGAATGCGCCCGGTTTGTCTCAACACTCCGCAAATTGGGTTGTAAGGTTGCCCTCGATGACTTTGGCGCAGGCTACACTTCATTCCGGCATCTCAAAATTTTATCGGTCGACATGGTCAAAATCGATGGCTCATTTGTCCGGGACTTAGTCCAAAACCCTGCTAATTTAATCTTTATACGATCACTTTTGGATCTCGCGCGGAACTTCAATCTTGAAACGGTTGCCGAATGTGTAGAAACCATGGAACAGGCTCAGATGCTCAAGGAGGAGGGCGTAAAGCTGTTGCAAGGATGGGCCTTTGGAAAGCCTGAGCTGGAACTTCCGTGGAATGGGGACGAAGATAAAGTGCCTGAACCAGAACCACTCCAAATCGAGCATCAGCCGGTCCGGCTTATCGCCGGGTAACCTTTCTACGAAAATTTCAGAGACCCCATGGCCTGTTGCGGTTGCCTTCGTTATAAGGTGATCCATATTTCTTGTAGAGGAAACAGGCACTTCCCATGGACGATATTGTAATTGCGAGTGCAGCGCGGACCCCGGTTGGCACATTTAACGGTGCGTTTGCCGATGTATCTGCATCCGAGCTTGGTACCGTTGCAATTTCGGCGGCTCTTGAACGCGCTGGCGTTGCGCCGGAAGAGGTATCCGAAGTTATCATGGGTCAGATATTAACCGCCGGTGCAGGACAAAATCCCGCGCGTCAGGCTGCTATCGGGGCGGATTTGCCCGTTGAAGTACCGGCTTATGGCGTGAATCAGCTCTGCGGATCAGGTCTTAAAACAGTGGCACTGGGCTTTCAGGCGATAAGGAGCGGTGACGCCTCTGTCGTTGTCGCCGGGGGTCAAGAAAGCATGACACAGGCACCCCACTGCATGCATTTACGCGGCGGCAAAAAAATGGGCGATGCAGAGATGGTCGATACCATGATCCGCGATGGGCTTTGGGATGCCTTCAATGGCTACCATATGGGTTGCACGGCCGAGAATATTGCAAATCAGTGGCAAATCAGCCGCGAGCAGCAAGACGCTTTTGCGGCGCAGTCGCAGCAGCGCGCCGAGGCGGCACAGGCCGATGGCAGGTTTAAGGACGAAATCACTCCTGTGACAATTAAGACCCGTAAAGGTGAAACAGTCATTGATCAGGACGAATATCCCCGCGCAGGTGTAACGGCAGAGTCGCTTGCGGGACTGCGGCCGGCATTTGCCAAAGATGGTACTGTTACGGCTGGCAACGCGTCAGGAATCAATGATGGCGCTGCCGCGCTGGTTCTCATGACGGCCGATGAGGCAAAGGGGCGTGGTATCGAACCGCGATCTCGGATTGTCTCTTGGGCGCAAGCCGGTGTAGACCCTGCAATCATGGGAACGGGACCCATCCCCGCTAGTCGTGCTGCATTGGATAAGGCGGGCTGGACAGTTGATGATCTCGACCTCATCGAGGCGAATGAAGCTTTTGCAGCGCAATCTCTCGCCGTGGGCAAAGACCTCGGTTGGGACGAAGAAAAGCTAAACGTCAATGGCGGGGCGATTGCCATCGGCCATCCTGTCGGGGCTTCAGGCGCTCGCGTTTTAACAACCCTACTCTACGAAATGGAAAAGCGTGACGCTGCAAAAGGTCTCGCAACACTTTGCATCGGTGGCGGCATGGGAATCGCCATGTGTGTTGCCCGCGACTGAGCCGGTGCCGATTTCTGAAACTTTGGTCAGAAATTATCTTTTCGGGTACGAACTTCGCTGAACACTTCAAGCGGGCTACCGGATGGCAGGCCAACCGCTTCTGCAACAGATGAAACATCCGCCCTGAGAAACGGGTTGGTTTCCTTTTCGAGACCTAAGAGTGAAGGTACCGTCCGTTTGTTCTCGGCGCGCAAGGCGTCGATCTCGGCGGCCCGGTCAATAAGCGCCTGATTCTCGGTCTCGATAGTAATGGCGAATTTCGCATTGGCTTGAGTATATTCGTGGGCACAATAAACCATCGTATCATCCGGTAGGGCACGAAGCTTTCCGAGTGAATCCCACATCTGCTCAAAAGTTCCTTCGAATACCCGGCCGCAACCGAGGGCGAAAAGCGTGTCGCCGCAGAACAACGCTTTACTTTCTTCAAACCAGTAGGCGATGTGACCCCGCGTATGTCCCGGCGTGTCATAGACTCTGGCAACGGCATCGCCAAAGGCGTATGTGTCGCCATCGCCGACATCGATATCTATTCCCGCGATCCGGTCGTGATCTGCAAGCGGGCCCACTACGACACAGCCGTATTTTTCTTTGATTTCCAGATTGCCGCCCGTGTGGTCATTGTGATGGTGTGTATTGATTATATGTGTTGGCTCCCAACCGAGCCGATCAAGTGCTTCCAATACAGGTTCGGCATCCGACGGGTCGATGACTCCGACTTTTCCTTGTCCGGATTCCTTGATGAGATACACATAGTTATCAGTGCGTGTTGCGATTTGTTCGATTTCGAGCGTAGACATTGCGTGTTTCCTCTGCTTGCAGCGTCAATTCCTCTGCAACCTAGCAAAGCGATAGGCACGCGCCAACTGCACGCTTCACTATTCGGCGGATTGCTGTGATAAGTTGGTATCATGTGGAATGACGTTGTCGATTTACGCGATTTTTACCGGAGCAATCTGGGGCCTAATGCCGAATCGCTTATTGGACAGCGTATTCGGCAAATTTGGGACAATACCTCCCAGCAGCGCATCTTGGGGTTAGGCTATGCCACACCCTACTTGTCGCTATTTGAAGAGGAATCTGAACGCGTAATCGCGGCGATGCCGGCTCGTCAGGGTGTGTTGCATTGGCCAGTGGAAGGGACTGGAAAAGTCACTCTTTGCGAAGAAGCAGAAATTCCATTGCCTGATGTTTCGGTTGACCGGGTGCTTATGGTCCATGCCCTGGAATGTAGCGAACAATTAAGGCCAATGTTACGTGAGGTGTGGCGCGTGCTTGCAGATGGCGGCCGTCTCATAGCGGTCGTGCCGAACCGGCGTGGGATTTGGGCACGCATGGACCGGACACCATTTGGACACGGATACCCCTATACGCCAGCGCAGCTTAATCGGCTGTTGCGCGATACACTGTTTACGCCAATCCAGACAGAAAGAGCACTCTACATGCCGCCCTCCCAATCCCGTGTGATGCTGGCGTCTTCGCGCGCATGGGAAGAAGTCGGATCAAGATTATTTCCGACATTCTCCGGAGTTTTGATTGTCGAAGCCGGCAAGCAGATTTACGCCGCGAGTGCTGATTCAGCGAAAGCCCCCAGGCGACGCCGTTATACTGCGCCGGTCCCTGGAGCGCATCGATCAAATCAGGAAACTACTCCCGGCTAAGCAGGAAGATCGCCTGTTCACCTTTAAGGTTGGCGATCCGGCTCCCCGTTTTGATTTGTCGCACGCGATTGTGGCGATCAATGGATAGGCCGTTTTCGATTGTGAGTCCCAAAGTCTCGCAGAGATCGACGAAATCGAGGACTGTACAAAGATGAATGTCGGGGCTGTCGTGCCAGCCGAATTTGTTGCCGGCGGGTACGGGAACCCGGCCATTGACCAATAATGAAAGTCTCGTCCGCCAATGTCCAAAATTGACGAAAGAAACCACCGCATGTTGCCCTATACGGACTAATGTTTCCAAAACGTCCTTTGGGTTTCGTGTTGCCTGCAAGGTCTGGCCAAGGACGACATAGTCGAATGCGTTGGTAGGGTAATCCGCGAGATCAGTATCCGCGTCGCCCTGGATAACCGAGAGACCAAGCGCAACGCATGCGTTCACGCCTTCCTGGCTCAACTCGATACCGCGTGCATCAACATTTTTTTCCTCGGCCAAATATGCGAGCAACGCGCCGTCGCCACAGCCAACGTCCAACACACGGCTGTCTGGCGTGATCATGTCGCTAATGAGCTGTTGGTCTGGCCTTAGCGGTCCGGCTGCAGGAAGCGGATTCATATCGAAATCCCGCTATTTCGGACAGCGCCGTCGAGAAAGCCGGACAGGGTTTTGTGAAGAACCGGTTCATCGAGCAAAAAGGCGTCATGGCCTTTATCAGTTTGCACTTCCAGAAAACTCACATTCGCAGCAACAGCGTTGAGCGCGTGAACAACGGTACGGCTTTCAATGGTCGGATAGAGCCAGTCACTGGAAAAAGAAACCACACAAAAGCGAACATTTGTGTCTCGAAAGGCATCAGCCAAAACACCATTATGCTCGGCGGCCATATCGAAATAATCCATAGCACGCGTGATGTAGAGATAGGAGTTTGCGTCGAACCGTTCAACAAAGGTGCTTCCCTGATGCCGCAAATAGGATTCAACTTCAAAATCGGCATCAAATCCGTAAGAAATTTTTTCCCGCTCCTGCAGGCGTCGACCAAACTTGCGATGCAAGGCCGTTTCAGACAAATAGGTTATGTGCGCTTCCATACGGGCTACAGCGAGGCCCCGGCGGGGCCGTTTATTTTCTGTGATGTAATTGCCCTGGCACCAATCCGGATCCGCCATAATTGCCTGACGGCCAACTTCGTGAAAAGCAATGTTTTGTGCGGAATGCCTCGGCGCACCCGCAATCGGCACTGCCGAATAAAGACTGTCACCGTATTTGGACGCCCACTCTAGGACCTGCATGGCGCCCATCGATCCACCAATGACGCAGAATAGCTTTTCAATTCCGAGGTGGTCGATCAGCATCTTTTGGGCCCGCACTATGTCTCCGATTGTGATGACTGGGAATTCGGGGCCATATGGCTCGCCAGTTTTGGGGTCAATGGAACTGGGGCCGGTAGTTCCCATGCAGCCACCAAGAACATTTGAACAAATTACAAAATATCGGTCTGTGTCGATTACCTGGCCGGGGCCAATCATCAGATCCCACCAACCGTCTTTTTGGGTGACAGGATGTTTTTCTGCGGGGTATTGATCGCCTGTCAGAGCGTGGCAAACCAGAATGGCATTTGATTTGTCAGCATTGAGATTGCCATAAGTTTGGTATGCGATCATGAAAGGACCAAGTTCAGCGCCGGAATCAAGGCGCAAAGGCCCGTCGGTTCCCAGTTCAACCTGGTAACCGGGCAATTCTCCATTTGCAATCAGGCTCATCGATTGGGTCGAATCTGCCATTTCAACATTGGTTCCTGATGACTACTGCCAAAATTTCCATGATAGCTATGTCGAAGTGGGAAAATTATCAATGTTTTCTTTGCTTTTGGTTGTGGCCTTGGCGCGCTATAAACGCGCGGCTCAGCCCTGTATCGGGGGTAGATTATAGAATTTTGAGGCTTTTATGAGCACGGACAGCAACAATTTGGACGACCTCCGAAGCGAGATCGATACCATTGATGAAGCGCTGCATGATTTGATCATGCGGCGAGCCGAAGTTGTCGCGCGCATAAAGGATGCCAAGGCAGATGAAAGCGGCAGCGTCTTTCGTCCAGGCCGGGAAGCAGAGGTTCTGCGCCGACTGGTCGATCGTCATAGCGGTCCTTTAGCCTCTGCGGTAATCGTGCGGGTTTGGCGAGAGCTCATGTCCGCCTTTGTCGCTATGCAAGGTGAGTTTTCGATTGCCGTTTGGGATGGTGAAGATCCGGCCTACTGGGATATCGCCCGCGATCAATTCGGATCACAGACACCATTATCCAGGCATGCGACGACACGCGGTGTTCTGCAGGCGGTTGCCGACGGTGCGGCGACGGCAGGCGTTTTGCCCATGCCGCAGATTGATGAAGCTGATCCCTGGTGGCCCTTGCTCGGCAGTGAAGTGGGCGGTCGGCAAGTGCGTATTTGTGCGCGATTACCGTTTGTAACAGGAGGAAACAGACGCGGTGCACCCGCGGAAGCCCTACTGGTTGCGGATATGGCGCCAGTAGAAACGGGGGAAGATCGAAGTTTTCTTATAGTAGAATGTGAAGAGCCGATCAGCCGTTCACGATTAACCGGCTCGTTATCTACTGCCGGCTTGCCGCCGTCAGCTCTGGTTACCCTCACCAAATCCGGCGTGACGGCGGGACGTGAGATTTTTTTGATTGAAGTCGAGGGCTTTGTGGCAACCGAAGATGATCGTGTGACCAAGTTTCTTGAAGACAATACCGATTTCTCAATCGCACGGGCCGTCGGCAGTTATGCCGTACCTTTGACCGCAGAGACATAAGATGCTCACCCCCCGTCCTGGTATAATGGAGTTAGCACCCTATGTTCCGGGAAAATCCTCGGTGGATGGGCAAATGGCTGCAATGAAACTTTCCGCAAATGAAAGTGCATTGGGGCCGAGCCCGGCGGCGATGGCGGCTTTTCGTGACTCAGTGGGTTCCCTAAAGATTTATCCAGATGGTAATTCCGTGGAATTGCGGGATGCCATTGGTTTGGCAAACGGTTTGAACCCTGATCGTATCGTCTGCGGCGCAGGCTCCGATGAGCTCTTGTATAACCTGGCACGTGGCTATGCGGGCCCAGGCGATGAGATTTTGTTGGGAGAGCACGGATTCAATGTGTATCCCATAGTTGCCCACTGCGTCGGTGCGACGCCGATCAAGGTGCCGGAAACAAACTTGACTTTCGATGTTGACGCAACTTTGGCGCGGGTTACCGAAAAGACGCGAATTGTTTTTATCGCCAATCCGAATAACCCAACGGGCTCCTATATTCCTGCTGACGAACTGGCACGACTTCGGGCTGGGCTGCGCGAAGACATATTATTGGTAATCGATTGTGCCTATGCAGAGTTTGTAACACGAAATGACTACGATATGGGATTAAGCCTCGTGGATGCTGCGGAGAACACCGTTGTTACGCGCACATTCTCAAAAATTTATGCATTGGCGGCGCTGCGTATTGGTTGGGCGTACTGCCCACCTTCTATTGCAGATGTGCTCAACAGGCTGCGCGGCCCGTTTAATCTATCTACGGCAGCTCAAGCAGCCGGCAAGGCGGCTGTCCAGGATAGGGAACATCTTGCAGCAGCGCGTGATCACAATGCGGTTTGGTTGCCGTGGCTACATGATCGTTTGACGGATTGCGGGCTGACGGTATTCCCGAGTGCAGCTAATTTTCTATTGGTGCGGTTTCGCGATGACGCGTCACATAATTCGCAGGCAGCGATGGCGTACTATGGGTCGAAAGGAATAATTCCACGCGAAACGGGTGGATACGGATTGCCCGACTGCCTTCGGGTGACTATCGGCCGGGAAAATGAAATGCGGGCGTTTACCGATGCCACAAAAGAATTTATGGCGACGTAGGGAATTATGGCGGATATCTTGTTTAATAAAATTGCCTTTATTGGCATCGGGCTGATTGGTTCGTCCCTTGCGCGCGTAATTCGTCGTGATGGATTGGCGGATACTATTGTCGCCTGCGCGCGGACGGAACAAACCCGAAAAACGGCACTCGAACTTGATCTCGCTGATCACGTTACAGCGGATGTTGGCGAGGCGGTCACCGATGCCGATCTGGTCGTTATCTGTACACCTATAGGAGCCTACGGCGCTATTGCGGAAGCGATGTCAGCCTCGCTGAAACCAGGAGCCATCATATGCGATGTCGGATCGGTGAAACGGGCGGTGATTGATGCTGTTACACCCCATATCCCTGAAGGCGTGCATTTTGTTCCCTGCCATCCAATCGCCGGTACCGAAAATTCGGGACCCGAATCTGGCTTTGATACATTGTTTGAAGATCGATGGATGATCATAACCCCGGTCGCTGGGTCAAACGAAGAAGCGATTGAAAAGGTTGCTGATTTGTGGTGCCGAACGGGTAGTAAGATTGAACGAATGGATCCCGATCATCACGATCAGGTGTTGGCGATAACATCGCATGTCCCACACCTCATTGCATACACAATCGTTGGAACGGCAACTGACCTCGAAGATCGTTTGAAATCCGAGGTTGTAAAATTTGCTGCCAGCGGATTTCGCGATTTCACGCGTATCGCCGCATCCGACCCGGTAATGTGGCGGGATATTTTTCTCAATAACAAGGACGCTGTATTGGAGATGCTGGGGCGTTTGTCTGAAGATTTGAGCGGGCTCCAGAGGGCTATTCGGGACGGAGATGGCGATGGCCTTGAGGCATTATTCGCGCGGACGCGCGAAATTCGCCGCAGCGTGATTGAAGCGGGTCAGCACATACCGCCTAAACCCCCCGGTGATGATATAAATGATTAGTCCCAAATAATTCTGGGCAACTTGATCAGTTTTACGGGTCCG
>CEUN01037681.1_pt1 | contig 66492 bp, 62 predicted proteins | sample 361501 | NCBI WGS metagenome assembly CEUN01 (sample SAMEA2622801, study PRJEB7988) | marine metagenome | biome: marine biome (ENVO:00000447); feature: marine epipelagic mixed layer (ENVO:xxxxxxxxx); material: "saline water (ENVO:00002010), including plankton (ENVO:xxxxxxxx)" | depth 120 m | reverse complement strand
ATAAAATTTAATAGGCGAACTTCAGAAAATAAGTTCCCTGAAACCATACAGAAGTATATTGCATAATTATGGTAGCAAATGTTTCCCCTTGGAGCGTGAAAGGAGTGGAGCCTGAAGCGAGAGAAGCAGCAAAAATAGCTGCACGTCGAGCGGGCCTTACTATTGGCAATTGGTTAAACCAAATTATCCGCACGGCAGCTGCGGAACAGCTTACAAATTCGAATGGTATGATTAATTCCAACCGTCCCAATAAAGAAACACCGGCTGGAAAAGCTGCGAATCTTCCATTTGAAACAATTAAACAGGCCCAAGACTACCTTTATGATCAACAATATAATCAGGCTCGAAGATACAACGTAGCTCAGGATTTTAATCAAAACTCAACAAATAAAGATAATTTTAAAAACGAGAAATTAACTCATGACAAGATAAACCAAAAGCTATTAAACGATATTGAATCTTTGAATATTCGATTAAAGCAGGTAGAGTTGAGCACCAATGAATTATTAGCCCCATTACTAGAAAAAATTAGTAATTTATCTTCGCAGCTAGCCGAAATTCAATCGAATAAAGAGAATAATATTTAAAAGGCATAATTAATGGTTTTCAAATCATTAAGTAAGTCAAAGCAAACGGCTACTGTAGAAATTTATTTCTTGTTAGTTAGAAAGTTGTGTTGGTTTTAGCCACCATTCTTTAAATCGACTCGATATCGCCCTAGCCGACAATGCTGCAGAATGCTCATCATTAAATATCCCGAAACAGGTTGCTCCGCTTCCAGAAACTCTCGCCAAACGACAGTTGGGTTCATCACTTAAAATATTCAGTATAACTTGCAAAACGGGTGCTATTTTTACTGAGGTCTCTTGAAGGTCATTTTTTTGGGTCGACAAAAATTCAATTAATGCCTCAATGTCATTAATTTTTGGTATTTCAACGTAGTTCGAATACTTACCTTGAAAGGTTTTAAATACATCAATCGTAGGTATTGGAACTCGGGGATTGACTAAAAGAATGCCGCATTTCGGAAACCCTTCAAAGCTAAAAATTTTTTCACCTCTCCCACCAATCCTCGCTGGCTTACCTTTTACACATACAGGAACATCTGACCCTAGTTTCAGACCGACAGTCATCAAATCTTCTTTTTTTAATTTTATTCCCCAAAGTCTATTTAGTGCTTTTAAGGTTGCTGCAGCATCTGCCGACCCTCCACCTATCCCCGAAGAAATTGGTAAATTCTTAACAAGCTTAATATATGCACCTCTCGCATAATTCGTTTCCCGAGCGAGTTCTTTAGCCGCCTTGATAACCAAATTATTTTTTTCAGGAGGAAGCATTTGTGAAAATGGACCACTAATTTCCAATCTAAAATCCTCACAATCTCTTACAAACACCTTGTCACCATAGGTCGCAAAGCCAACGAGGCTATCAAGTTCATGATAGGTTTCATTTAGTTTACCTATAATATTAAGGTATAAATTAATCTTTGCGGGAGCAGCCATTGATATGACCTTCGAAGGACTCCTAAAGGAATTACCACGAAAATTCATTTTCCAAAGACGCTTTTAATTTGCAGGCCTTCCCTTAGCTTTTTTTGAATAGAGGGAATTAATTCTTTTTTAGGAGATAGTGATAGAGCACGGTTCCATTGAAATTTTGCTTCCGATTTTCTTCCGACTTTCCAATAAGCATCACCAAGATGGTCATTGATAGTAGGGTCCTCTGGTCTCAATACTACTGCATGTTCTAGTTGTTTTGTTGCCTCTTTATACTCTCCGAGACGAAAAAGCACCCAACCTAGGCTATCGATAATATAACCATCATTCGGCCTTAATTTAACAGCAACCTCAATCATTTTCTGAGCTTTTTTAAGTTTAACCCCTCGGTCAACCCAAGAATAGCCCAAATAATTTAACACCAATGGCTGCTGTGGATTCAGTTCTAAAGCCTGCATAAAATCGTTCTCTGCCCTAGACCATTTTTTGGATCGTTCAAATGCAATTCCCCGAGCATAGTACAAGTTCCAATGACTTTTATTTAATGATACTATTCTTTTAATTGCTTTATCATAGGCTTCTATTGCCTTTATAAACTTCTCCTGCGATCGATATAAATTGCCAATCCTTATTAACGGCTCAAGGTGGTTTTTATTTTCTTTGGACATCTTCTTTAATAAATCTATAGCATCTCTTGTCAGACCAAGTTGATCTAAGTTTGACGCATGACTTAGTCTAGCTGTCCAAGAAACTAGAGAACGCCTATCAACTTTTTTATAAAGCTCTACGGCCTCCGCATTTCGAGATAAGGATTCAAATAGTCTACCTAAGAGAACTGTAGCTAACGGAAATGAGGGCCGCAGTCGCAAAGCTAGTCGGCCGTATATTATAGCAAGTTCAGAAGATTGACCCCGGGATAAAGTGCCAGCAAAATTAAAGAAAACCTCTGCAATACCTTCCTGAGCATTTTTTACAAAATTCAGCGGTGAGACCTTAGTTTTAGCTCTTTGTATCATTCTATCAATGATCTCATCCCCGTATTCCTCTCCAAAACTCCTATAAAGTGCTTCAGCTTCCAGCCATCTTTTGCTTCTCTCTAGAAAAACTCCATAAGCCATAACTCCACGAACCGAATAGTTCTTTTTGAGGGATTTTTTATACGCTATTTCTGCCAAGTTAAATTGGCCGGCACACTCATAAATTAAACCAATATGCAATTGTTTAAGGGAATAAAAGGATTCAACATCTAATACTTCAATTGATTTTATGGCACCCGATACATCGCCTCTTGCAAATTTAACCCAACCCAACACAAGTGGAGCTAGATACCTTCCGACACCTTTTCGCGGTAAAATTTTGAGCCTTTTTTCTGCCTCGACAACTTTTCCATTTAGAATCTCCTCAACCAATAAACTTAAAATTGGTAGAGAATTATTTTGGTCTAGGGGCGTAATTTTTTCTGCTAGAACGGCTGCTTCAGCTAAACGTCCGCTAGCTAATAGAGACAAAAACGCTTGGCGACGAATTCTGATATCTTTTTGGTCAAATGATAGAGCAGCTGTCAAGTAATTTGCTGCATTACCAAAATCTCGTAAACTATGTGCAAAACGTCCTGCTAAATATTTTCCGGACACCGATGACGGCCTGATCCCTCCCATACTATTTGTTGCAATGTTTTTGTATTGGTTCGCAGATAATGATTTTGCTTTTAAGTCTTTCAAAGGGATAAAGAAAAATTGAAGTGCTAATGAAATTATTAGGGGTAAAACCGTTAATAAATCATTTGTAGAAGACAAGTGATTACTTGATTTACCAACCATATTTTTGTGCATCAAAAAATAAATATTGTTAACCCTATTATTTGATAGAATCGTCAGAACCCAGAAATTTCCTAGCATATGAGTTTTAAATTCAATTTACTATCCAATAAATATTCGATCAGAAATGTTAAAAAGTATTAGGAGAAATTTCTATATTACCTACATTGGTTACATATTTGGATAATTTGGTCCTCCACCCCCTTCAGGAACCACCCAATTAATGTTTTGGGAAGGGTCTTTTATGTCACAAGTCTTACAATGCACACAATTTTGCGCATTTATTTGGAGCCTTGGCCCATCACCATCGCCGTCATCAATGATTTCATAAACACCTGCAGGGCAGTACCGCTGTTCTGGAGAATCGTAAACCTTGAGATTAATCGAAATTGGAACAGAATTATCTTTCAATGTTAAATGGACGGGTTGGTCCTCTTCATGGTTTGTATTCGAAATAAATACGGATGATAATCGATCAAACGACACAAGGCCATCAGGTTTAGGATATTCAATTTTTTTGCTACGGGCAGCAGGTAACAGGGATTTATGATCTGCGTGTTGCTTAAAAGTCCACGGTGCTTTACCACGAAACAGATAGGTATCTAGTGCAGAGTAAATTAATCCGGCCCAAAGACCATATCGGAAGGCAGGCCTAATATTTCTAACTCGGTATAACTCGTCCCAAACCCAACTATTTTTTAATTCCTTCGGATAATTTTCTAATACTTTATCCCCCCCGTTCATTAATGCTTTAAAAGCAGATTCTGCTGCAACCATACCCGTCTTCATAGCATTATGGCTGCCCTTGATTTTGGGAACATTCACGAAGCCAGCTGCACATCCAATGATAGCCGCACCCGGGCAAACCAATTGCGGTATTGATTGAAAACCTCCCTCATTTAAAGCTCTAGCTCCATAAGCAATCCGTCGTCCCCCTTCGAAAGTCGGACGGATTGCTGGGTGCATCTTAAAGCGTTGAAATTCCTCAAAGGGAGACAAATAAGGATTATTATAATCAAGGCCTATAACAAAACCAACCGCTACTTGATTATCTTCCAAATGATATAGAAAAGAGCCACCGTAGGTTTTATTGTCAAGCGGCCAACCAATCGTGTGAACAATTTTACCCGGTCGATGACAAGCTGGTTCCACCTCCCATAATTCTTTTATGCCAATTGCGTAAGATTGAGCATCTGACTTTGATCGCATGTCAAATTTTTGAAATAATTCTTTAGTCAGAGAACCACGGCACCCTTCAGCAAATAACGTATACTTGGCTCGCAACTCGTATCCCGCCGAGAAATTATCTTTGTGACTTCCATCCGAAGCAACGCCCATGTCACTGGTCGATACCCCTGCAACAGCTTCATCATCATATAGAATCTCGGAGGCAGAAAACCCCTCGAAAATTTGTATACCTAGCTCTTCTGCTTGCTCCTTTAACCACCGGCACACATTGCCCAGACTTACAATATAATTACCTTTGTTATCCATTTGTGGCGGGGTAGGCAAAGCAAATGAATGCCCTTCGGTAAGAAATAAAAAATTATCATCAACAGCCTCGGTTTTTAAGGGCGCATCTTTCTCCCTCCAAGTTGGAATAAGTTCGTCCAAAGCCTTGGTTTCCAGGACCGCTCCAGAAAGTATATGAGCGCCAACCTCGGACCCTTTTTCCAGCAGACAAATATTAAGTTCTGTATCATTTTCAGCTGCTAGTTGTCCTAACCTTATTGCAGCTGAAAGACCCGACGGCCCTGCCCCTACAATAACAACATCGACATCCATCGCCTCTCGTTCCATTAATTTTCCTTTTCTGTGCTACCTAGGTGTTTAAACATCTTAATTTATGATACATTTTTATTATGGAAGAAGAAAATAACTTAACTGAGATTCTGAAATGGCACGTGGAAAATGGCATTGATGAAACATTACAAGCGGAACCTCATAACCGCTTATTTCCGAGTGAATCGGAGGAAATTTGTATTAAAAACATTACGAAGCTCACTAGTGCCGAAACAAAATCGCTCTTAGATAATCCAACAAAAACTAAGCCCTCTTCAACCCTTATTTCACGCGAAGAGACTATTAGTTCAGCGTATGCCACTGCAACGTCGGCTAATTCTCTTAAAGCTTTGAAAACTGCTGTAGCAGAATTTGATGGATGTCCACTGAAAAAAACAGCTAAAAATTTAGTGTTTGGAGAAGGTCCTGGTGAAGCACCGCTGATGTTTATAGGCGAAGCTCCCGGGGCACATGAAGACCGCGAAGGTAGACCATTTATTGGACCAGCAGGGCAGCTTTTAGATCATTTATTATCCTCAATTTCTTTTGAGAGAAATGATGTATATATCACTAATATTTTACCTTGGAGACCGCCAGGAAACCGAACCCCAACACCAGCCGAAATTATAGCTTGCATGCCATTTATTGAACGTCAAATTGAATTAGTATCGCCTAAGATTTTGGTATTAGTTGGAGGAGTTGCAGCTAAAGCATTGCTGGGCTCTAATCAAGGAATTATGAGAATGAGAGGAAAATGGTTAGAATATAGTAGAGAGAAAGAAGGTATAGAAACCCCTATTACCACTCGTGCTATTTTGCACCCCGCCTACCTATTGCGATCTCCGGCACAAAAAAGAGAAACCTGGATAGATTTATTAGAAATAAAACGAAAACTAAATGATATGATTTAAATCTTCTACGTGAATAATGAATAACTTGCCTTCACTCAAAGAGAGCGTTAACTCTAAAATTCAAATGTAACTAAATATGTTTTACCTTCTTTAGGAGCTCATGTAGTTGTCGTATTTGAAAAACAGATTGATACGAAACCCCATGATCTTGGCAGTAACAATTTTATGCTCTGCCACTACTTCTTTTGCTTCAAACGACTTTAAAGTTGAAACAGGAAAGATAGAATACCTATACCCCAAACCTCTAAATACCGTTGATACCAAATTATATAGCAAAATTTTTGCACTCCAAAAAAAAGGACGCTGGCAAAAAGCCAATCGGTTAATAAGAAAGCTGTCCAACAATTTGTTGCTAGGGCATACTCAGGCACAGCGATATTTACATCCAACTCATTATCGCTCTCGTTATAGGGAGCTAGCCTCTTGGCTAAAAGTTTATGCTGATCACCCCGACTCGAAGCGAATTTACAAATTAGCGCTCAGGAGAAAACCACTCAAATCCAGAGCACCATCAAGCCCCAATTTACCCAAAAATATTATATTTTCGGAGAGTGGAAATGGTGGAATTGAGCGTACGAGCCGTCGCGGTTTGAGATATAATCGAACCGCTCATATTTTACATTCAACAGTTAGGAGATTAGTTCAAAGACAAAGACTTACCATTGCAGAAAAGTTTCTAAAACAAAAGCGGTTCAAGCGCCTGAATATCGCCCATATAGACATCAATAAAATGAGAATTAGCAGTGGGTGGTTTTATTTAGGAAAAGATCATCGTGCACACAAATTAGGCGCTAATGCTTCCAATCGATCAGGACAATATTACCCTTTAGGTCATTGGTATGCTGGATTGGCGGCATATCGGTCTGGACGTTATATAAACGCTGCGGATCATTTTCAGTCTATGGCAGCAATTGGTGGTCAGTCGCGATGGTCACAATCAGCTGCTGCTTTTTGGGCAGCCCGTTCTAATTTAGTTGCACGCAGGCCGGAACGGGTTACCCGGTGGTTGGGTTTAGCAGCCAGTCACCCACGAACGTTTTATGGAGTTATCGCTCGCAGAATATTGGGTCTTTCATCACCACTAAAGTGGAACATACCCAAAACCAAAGAAAAAGGCATGGGAGCAATCGCTAACAATCCACGTGCAATGCGAGCTATTGCCCTTATACAAGTAGGACAATTTAACCGCGCAGAACGGGAATTAGGCTATCTTGGGCTCAAAAATGACGCTGATACTAGAATTGCATTGTTGCATATGGCAGATTATTTTGGCTTACCCTCTTTGGCCCTGAAAACTGCGATTGCCCTCATGCGACAAAACCAGATCCGATTGGAACGCGGTTTATATCCTGTGCCCCGATGGGTACCAGGGGACGGTTTTAAGATTGATCGAGCTTTAGTATATGCTGTTATGCGCCAAGAATCAGCCTTTAATACTCGTGCTAAAAGTCACGCTGGCGCACGTGGACTAATGCAATTAATGCCTGGCACCGCCGGATATATGGCGCAAAAAAAGTTTAGGGGACGGCGCCGAAATCAGTTATATGATCCAAGTCTAAATTTAAGATTAGGCCAAAAATATCTTGGGTATCTACTGCAACACGAAACCGTCAAAGGTAACGTATTGTTTATGGCCGCTGCTTATAATGGAGGCCCTGGAAACTTGGCAAAATGGCAACGAAGAATTTTCAAACGAACACAAGACCCTTTAATGTTTATCGAAAGCATGCCTTCTAGGGAGACCCGTGACTTTGTTGAAAGAGTATTATCTAACTTTTGGATTTATCGCGATCGTTTTGGTCAAAACTCTCCTACATTAGACGCCATTGCCCAAGGCCAAATACCGGTTTACATGTCAATTGATAAATAAACTGTAAAGAGTAATAAAATGTCAGGAATCGATAAAACAGCGCCCTTTTTAGCAGTAAACATTGCCATCCTAACCGTATCGGACACGCGAACAGAATCTAACGATAAATCTGGGGCGCTTCTAGTTGATAAGCTTAAAGAAGCGGGACACAAACTCGTCGAAAAGGCAATCATTCGAGATGATCAAACCCAAATTATATCCAAACTGCAAAGTTGGATTGCAAATCCAGTGATCGATGTGATTATAGCTACCGGTGGCACTGGAGTTACCGGAAGAGACGTCACTCCAGAGGCTTTCGCCGCAGTTTATGAAAAAGAAATACCTGGATTCGGGGAATTGTTCCGACAACTCAGCTTTAGTTTGATTGGAACCTCAACAATTCAATCGCGAGCTACAGCAGGAGTAGCTCGAGGCACCTACCTCTTCGCTTTACCGGGGTCAACCGGAGCCTGTCGTGACGCATGGGATGGGATATTATGTTCACAATTAGATATACGGCACAAGCCATGTAACTTTGCTGAACTTATACCGCGACTTCGAGAAAATTAAATCGACCTTCTAACAAAATCTTCAACCGAATCTATATCATTTAGCGTATCGACAAACACCACCCTTTTCATGCCACTGTTATTGAGCGTGTCACTAAGAGCAAATGCCGTCGACCACCTCACGTTAGAAAACAGACCCCTAACCAATAAACCTGCCCGTGCACCAACTAACCAGTACCCACCATCTGGGGAGGGTCCAAAAACTAGATCATGTCGTCGAACTGCCGTAAATGCGTTTTTAATAATGCGATTAGAAATATCAGGAATATCACTTCCAATAATTAAAACCGGGTTATTTGGAAATTTAAGTGACACTCTCTCCATTCTTTGCCCAAGATTGCCAGTTCCCTGGGGAAGTCTGACAGGAATTTTTTTCCAAAACCTTCCTTTTAAAGAGGCAGCATCGGGGGTAACACATAAAACGGTTGTCCAAAAAGGGCTGCTCGACACTTTTTTAATTAAGTCCCTCGAAGTTTTCAGATAAAATTTTCTTGCTTCTATCTGACCAATACCTGCCGCTAGTCTTTGCTTTACGCGTCCTAAAAAGGGGGCACGAACAAAAATTATTAGAACAGGGGGACAAGTCATTTGTAAAATCGCGCCAAAAGTTGGGGTGAAACACCTAGAAAATAATTTACCAGTAAAATCAGGTTCCTTAATGACTGATAATAAATTCTATAATTTGTATAACGCGCAGCCGATGTTTTTGCGAAGCTTTTTAAAAATACTAAACGCCTTCGCCCTATCCGCCTTACAATATCAACATCTTCAAATACAGGAATTGATTTAAAGCCACTTAGTTCCTTGTATAGTAACTGACTTATCAAAAGACCTTGATCACCATAAGGTAATGAGAAGATTTTATTTCTCAATGACACTCCTTTTTCCAAAACCCTAGCCACTTGCCTTGTATCGTCTAGCGCGAACTGAAATACCGCAGCTTTTTCTAATCCCTTTGACATAAACTCCTTAGTTTCTTGAAACCAACCATCGCTGAGAACAGTGTCCGCATGCAAGAACAACAGCCATTCACCTTTTGCTTCCTCTGCTCCTATTTTAAGTTGCACACCACGACCTCGCACTGAACGCACTACCCTTGCCCCAAAACTTATAGATATTGCGACAGTATCGTCATTCGACCCACCATCACTCACTATAATTTCATCTACTAATCCCTTAAGTGAGTCTAATGTCGGAATTATGCGTTCGCCTTCATCTAATGTAGGAATAATTACACTTAACATAAAAAACGTATTTATAAGTTAATGTTCTTGTTTTGTTCTTATTAAAATCATATAAGGGATAATAATAAATAAACTAGCAAATTTTAACGATAGTCAGCAAGAAATTATCCCCAATAAACATGGTTTAGTTCCAAACTTAAAGGGTCGCGGTTCCATCTAAAATAGAACTAGTCTTTATGAAAAAAAACCCGGAATTTCAGTAATAATAGCTGGCTTGGACAAAAAATTTAAATGTAAAAAAATTAATACCGCTTTAACAAAAGATAAATCTAAGACTATCATCGTTTATAATACATCCCCGGATATTTCTTTTGACCGATCAATTAATCCATACCGCGGCTCCGAACATGGTTGTATCTATTGTTTTGCTCGGCCAACACATACAATTTTGGGTTTATCATCCGGGTTAAATTTTAAGACACAACTTTTTTACAAACCCGAAGCGGCAAAACTTTTAAAAAAAGAATCAACCGAAAAGTCCTATACCTTCCGCACAATTTCTACGGGCACCAACACAGGCCTACACCAACCCCCGGAAAAAACTGCGGCTTATCAGAAGTGTTCTTGAGGTACTTTATAATTTTTAACATCCGGTAAGTATTGTCACTAAGTCATCTCAAATTACAAGAATTCTCGATATTTTAAGGAAAATGGCGGAAAAGGATTGGCAAAACTAAATCTCTCAATCACGACACTCAGTCACCCTATCTCAAACGAGTTAGAACCAGGAGCACCAACCCCCATGACCCGCCTGACTACTATTAAGATTTTAGTCGATGCCGGTATTCCATGTAACACCATGATTGTCCCTATAATTCCTGATCTAAACGATCATGAACTCGAGAGTATCATGGAAGCAAACCGTGATTCTGGTACAAAAATGGTTTCCTATATTTTACTTAGGTTACCTCATGAAGTTGCTGATCTTTTTAGAGAATGGCTTAAAACCCATGAACCTAATAAAGCAAACTGTGCCATGAATCTATTGGCTAGCACTCGTGGTGGCAAAGCCTATCACTCTGTTTTTGGTGAACGCATGACGGGAACTGGGAAATATGCCACCATAATACAAAATCGTTTCAATTTAGCCTCCAAAAAATGCCGTTGTAACTGCGCCGATGAAGTACTTGATAAAAGTCAATTCGTTGATCCGATACATAATGACGAACAGTTAAGTTTTTTCTGAATAACGGAAACATCTCTTAATTAAGTGCGACTCGGCCCTACGTGCTACCTTTGTTATTAATGGAACATGTAACCGATCTATCTGGCCTTGCCTACGTGGTCATAACAGCACTGGCTTGTGGTATGGTTTTTGCACATTTTAAGCAACCGCCACTTGTTGGATACCTATTTGCCGGAGTTCTTTTAGGCCCTACAGGATTTGAAGTAGTTAAAAGTGAGGGGTTAGTCACTAGCTTCGCTGAAATTGGCGTTTTAATGCTTCTGTTTATTATTGGAATGGAGCTAAGTGTAAGGACCCTAAAATACACGTGGCGGCTTGCTTTACCCGCCGTCGTAATGCAAACAATTGCTAGCCTTCTGGCTATGTTAATAGCCTCTTTTTTACTTGGAATATCGCTTTCTGCTGCAATCCTTCTCGGATTTGTCGTCGCCCTTTCATCAACGGCCGTCGCCGTTAAATTGCTTGAAGAACTTGGAGCTCTCAGAGCTCGTGTTGGTCGAATTACTGTAGCCGTTCTGATTGCTCAGGACTTAGCTTTTTTGCCAATGCTTTTAATCGTCGAAAATCTTGGGTCAGATGGTTTTGATCTTGCAGCCGCAACACAGGTATTAATTTCTGGATTGTTATTATTCGCTTTGGTTCACCTTCTGTTGCAGCAAGGACGGCAACATTTACCATTTTATAAAATTATTATCGGTCACGTTGATTTATCTCCTCTGGCAGGCCTCGTCTACTGTTTTGGAGCGAGTGCAATTATGGGAGCAATAGGTCTTTCACCAGCATATGGTGCTTTTTTAGCCGGACTAGCCATTGGGAATAGTGCGGAAAGAGAACCACTATTAGCAGTGGTGAGACCAATTCAGAGTGTTATGCTGATGATTTTTTTCCTCTCTATAGGACTGTTAATCGACTTAAATTTTGTTTGGGAGAATTTAGGCTTGGTTTTTCTCCTATTCCTAATTGTAACCTTGTTCAAAAGTGCACTTAATATCATTATTTTTAAATTATTAGGAGAAACTTGGCAGCGAGCCTTTTTGTCGGGCGTTATAATTTCTCAATTAGGCGAATTTTCTTTTTTATTGGCTGCATCGGCGATAGCAATAGCAGCAATTACGCAGGAAGAGGCTAAACTCCTAATTTCAGTAACCGTTTTGAGTCTGGCACTTAGCCCTTTCTGGTTATCAACTGCCAGACGTCTTCGGAGAATTGCAGAAAGAAGGTTAACTACTCTCAAACTAGTATTTGATGCGACATTCGTTGGAGAGCGTTTACTCGCAAAGCGAGGAGCTCGGTGGGCGCGACGCTTCACAACCAAGGCCCTGATTAAGGTGCGCTTTATTAAAAATAAAATGACCAAAAAATTGTTAGACCGGCATTCATGACACCTTTTAGAAATCGAAATCAATTTGAAAAAGGACAAACGAAATTTGGCCGATTTTAAATTAGAGAAACAGAATGGCGGTATAGTCGCTGGAATTGATGAGGCAGGTCGAGGTCCTTGGGCTGGGCCGGTGGTGGCAGCCGCTGTTATATTTGACCCAAAGAGAATTACTTTAGACCTTGCTAATCAAATTGATGACTCCAAAAAACTGAGCAAAGCGAAGCGAGAACACATCTTTAACCAACTAATATCATTTGCAAGTATTGGAATAGGGGCTGCCTGTACAGAAGAAATAGAAACGCTCAACATACTCGGAGCAACTTTAAAAGCAATGCAGCGATCGATCTACGCCCTTCCCGTAGAACCAGACTTTGCACTGGTAGATGGCAATCGAATCCCCAATCTTCCATGCGCAGCGCAAGCCATTATAAAAGGCGATAATATTTCTCTTTCAGTGGCCGCAGCCTCAATAATTGCCAAAGTTACTCGAGATAGAATTATGGCCAAACTCTCCTTGCGTTATCCTGGTTATGGCTGGGAACGTAATTCCGGTTATGGAACCAGGCAGCACTCAAAAGCTTTGGAAGAAATTGGTGTTACCCCGCATCACCGAAAAAAATTTAAACCGATTATCAATATATTGAGTCGTGAGCCCTAAGAATTCATATATTTAGTTAAAAAATGCAATCATCAAATTCTTCTAAGTTATTGAATCCAATAAATTAGTTGACGGCGAGTCTATCTTGAATCATGTTTCAAAATATGGTCACAAAAACTCAATTAATGCTCGACAAAATCCTAATAGGGGACTGTATTAAACACATGGGTTCACTTCCCGATAATTCGGTCGATATGATTTTCGCGGACCCACCCTATAATCTACAACTTGCAGGAGAGCTCCACCGCCCAAACAACACTCGGGTCGATGGTGTCGAAGAAGATTGGGATAAATTTTCTAATTTTGGGCACTATGACAAGTTTACGCGAGATTGGCTTACCGCCGCACGGCGAATCCTTAGACCGAATGGATCCCTATGGGTTATTGGAAGCTACCACAATATTTTCCGTGTAGGGACAACGCTGCAAGACTTAGGATTCTGGATCCTCAATGATATAATTTGGAGAAAATCTAATCCAATGCCAAATTTTAGGGGCAAACGTTTCACTAATGCCCACGAAACATTGATTTGGTGTTCTAAAAATCAAGGGGCCAAACCTACCTTTAACTACAGGGCAATGAAATCATTAAACGACGAAATTCAAATGCGCAGTGACTGGCTATTTCCAATTTGTGCAGGGAAAGAGCGCTTAAAACAGAATGGCAGAAAGGTTCACCCCACCCAAAAACCAGAAGGACTATTACACCGCATAATTTTAGCATCAACTAATCCCGGAGATATTATATTAGACCCTTTTTTCGGCACTGGTACCACAGGTGCTGTAGCTAGAAGATTGGGAAGACACTGGTTAGGGATTGAGAGTAAAATTGAATATGCAGAAATTGCCCGGGTGCGCATTAGGCAAATCGAAGATAATACAAACGATATCTCAATTTTAACAACACCCGATAAACGTACAGAACCGCGCGTTCCATTTGGAAGTGTGGTAGAACAGGGGCTGCTTAATGCTGGGGATAAGCTTTTTGACATTCGGAAAAGAGTGACGGCTAAGGTAAATGCAGACGGCAGTATTGCAACTAAAAGTTTTCGCGGATCGATTCACCAAGTGGGAGCAAAAGTACAAAATGCACCGTCTTGTAACGGTTGGACATTCTGGCATACCGAGCGCCGTGGTAAGGTTGTCGCAATTGATAAATTAAGAGATAGGGTTCGCTCCGAAATGGCCTTAAGAAATGAAACTCGAAGTGCTGCCTCAACGGACAGAAATTAGAATTAAATTTTCGGATTAGGATAATTTAAGGGCATGCTGCACTACTTTCTTCATTACTGTCGGTAATGGGATTTCATGCATTTTCTCTGGTCGAATCCAAATAAAGTCATTTGGACCTCCTATCTTTGAAACATTTGTAGCCAGAATCGAAAGTTCTAAATGAAAATTGGTAAAAGTGTGTTTTATAACCCCAGGTAAAGGGTTCCAATTTGTTTTAAAAGGCGCTGTGTTTTGGGCATCTTTTGTTGACCATTCCTTTTCTAGCCATTCGGTTGATGGCACTACTACCATTCCACCTAGCAGCCCCTTATTTGGACGCTTTTTCATTAAAATACCTGCGTCTGGATGCTTCACCCAAAACACAATTCCATATCTTTTAGGTTTTGATTTCTTATCCTGTCGCGCTGGTATTAAGTCCTGTAGATCATTTTGGAAAGCCTTGCACTGAAAACCCCAAGGACAAATTCCACATTTCGGTTTTCTTGGGGTGCAAATAGTAGCGCCTAAGTCCATTATTGCTTGAGCAAAATCTCCTGGCCGTTCCTTCCTAGAGGGAGGAGAAATTTTTGCAGACAAATCCCTAATTTGACTCTTAATGGATTTCAAAGGTTGTTTAAGCGCATGAATGCGAACCATGACACGCTCTACATTACCATCAACTACATTTGCAGGGTTACCAAACGCGATGGCCGAAATTGCAGCAGCTGTATAAATTCCAATGCCCGGTAGGTTTTTTAAGTCATCTTCTTTCTCAGGAATTTGGCCACCTAATTCTTCTGAAATCACTTTTGCACAAAGATGCAAGTTACGTGCACGCGCATAATACCCCAGGCCTTGCCAACCATGAAGTATTTCATCTAAATGAGCACACGCCAAATCACTTATACAAGGCCACCTTTCAACGAATTTTTCAAAATATGGCCCGACTGTGGCAACCGTTGTTTGTTGCAACATGAATTCACTGAGCAAAACATGATAGGGTTGTATTTTTTGACCTTTAGCCGCTCGCCACGGAAGCGTTCTACCATTTAGATCATACCAAGAAAGAAGATCTTTGCGCATTTTAGCCAATATGTCGTTGTTTTTGTTCAATACAAATCTCTTCCCTGCTTGTTCAAATCTGAACAAATAACTATCGTATTAAAAGCTAAATTATTCTATTTAGCCAATATTTAAAAATTAATGCTGACGGAAATCTAATGGTTATAAAAAGGCAAAAGGACAGACAGTTAGATAAGAGAAAATCTCGAGGTCCTCAGGCTATCTCCGAGCTAATACCACAAATTAGCAAAAAATTTAGCAATCATAGAGGCTTTTTGCACCCAGAGATCCTAACTTGCTGGGGAGAAATTATCGGGAATAAATTGGCCTTAGACTCCACACCAAAACGCATACTTTTTAAAAAAGGAAAAAGACAAAGTGGAACTTTGTATGTTTCAGCGTCCGGACCCGCGGCCCTAAAACTTCAACATGACGAACCAGAAATCCTCCGTCGAATTAATAGTTACTTTGGATATGATGCAATAGAAAAAATCTCTATAACGCAGGTTGCACCCCGGGATTTCTCTTCAAAACTTGAAATATCCAAAGACCACAAAATTTCGGATAAAAACTTAAAAGAAATCGAATCAAGAACCAAAATAATTTCCGATCGGAATCTACGCGATGCACTTAACATGCTCGGGATCGCCCTAAATGCCGATATTCGCAAACAAAAATCACAAAAGTAGGTTCTATAAAATTTAGTCAACGTGCCTACATCGAAAGCTAGACCAACAACCCTAGTTTACGCTATATATTGTGTTCAGGAGGGAAATATGCCGAATATATGGGTTTATGTTGTAGGGGGTATGGTAGCAATTGGTGCCATAATTTCAGTAAAGAGTATTATAGGCAACGATAGCAATCCCAAAAGTCTCTCATCTCAGCCTGCAAAAGCCGAGTTTGTCCCGGAGAAAATTGAAGTACCAAATCCTGACGCGATATTCAAAATTTTTGATGTTAAAAAAAATGATTTTGCTCTAGGAAACAACAATGCACCCATAACTGTCATTGAATATTCATCTTTGACTTGTCCTCATTGCGCGGAATTTCACAAGACTACTTTTCCTTTAATAAAAAAAGATTTTATTGAAACCGGAAAGATCAAATATGTGTATCGCGACTTTCCCTTAGACCAGCTTGCGCTATCAGGATCAATGTTAGCGCGTTGTGCTGGGCGTAATAAATATTTTGCGTTTATCAACATATTATTTTCTAAACAAGCAAACTGGACAAACGACTCGCAACCATTGTCGGCTTTAGCCCGGATCGCACGACTCGGTGGCTTGACACAAAAAGACTTTGATGAATGCCTCAAAAATAAATCAATAGCAGATACAATTCTAAAACAACGTTTGGATGGGAGTAAATTATTTGAAATAAATTCGACACCAACCATCATGATCAATGGGCGGCGATATAGCGGCGGATTATCTCCGAAACAATTTAAATCCGTAATCCGCTCGCTACTAAGATAGCCGTGATCAAATATTAACAGTCAAGGAATTATGTGGACGTGCAATTCACCAAACTAAAACTTACCGGGTTTAAGTCTTTTGTCGAATCCACTGAACTATGGATTGAGCCTGGACTTACAGGCGTGGTTGGACCAAATGGCTGCGGGAAATCAAACCTTGTTGAAGCTCTCCGTTGGGTAATGGGAGAAACATCTCCTAAAAATATGCGCGGGGGAGGAATGGAAGATGTAATTTTTGGAGGTACTGATCGCCGCCCTGCTCGTAATATTGCTGAAGTAACCTTATATATGGATAACACCGACAGAAATGCGCCCGCCCAATATAATATAACTGATGAGATTGAAGTAAATCGTCGGATAGGACGAGGTGACGGTTCAAACTATCGCGTGAATGGCACAGACGTCCGTGCTAAAGACGTACAGACCCTTTTTGCTGATGCGGCATCCGGGGCGAGATCTACTGCGCTAGTTAGCCAAGGGCGCATAGGGGCACTCATCGCTTCTAAACCGACAGATCGACGCAACCTTTTAGAAGAGGCCGCAGGTATCACCGGTTTGCATTCTAGAAGACACGAAGCCGAGCTACGTTTGCGTTCTGCCGAAACAAACCTCGAGAGGTTAGATGACGTTTTAGGTGCACTGGAAGAACAACTTAAAACTCTTAACAAGCAAGCAAGGCAAGCTAAACGTTATAAAAATTTAGGTGATCACATCCGCCGTGCCGAAGCCATAGCAATTTATCATCAGTGGATGAAAACAATTTCAGAAAAAGAAATAGCCATTCAAAAGTTATCTGAATCCGAAGAATCTGTTCAAACACTCACGATGGAAGTCGCTAAAGCTACTTCAGCCCGCGAAAAGGCTGCAAACGAGATTCCGTCTCTTCGAGAAAAGGAGGCAGCAGAAGCCGCGGCTCTACAACGGCTGATCATCGTACGCACGCAACTTGAGAAAGAAGAATCACGCATAGAGGAAGAGCGTACAGAACTTGCAAAGCGCATCGCGCAAATTTCGGATGACAGAGAGCGTGAGATCAACCTTAAAATAGAAGCCGAATCAGCAGTCGCGCGTCTTACTAATGAAATTGGTGCGATTGAAGAGCATAAAAACAATCAAGAAAAAAACATAGAAACCGCAAAACAATACCTTAATACCGCAAATATAGAAGTCAGAAAACTTGAACAACTTGCTAATGAGGATTTGCAGAAAATTACAGAGGATGAATCGCAACAAACGTTTCTAAATCGACAAATTAGTGAAGCGAAAACTCGTCAGGCTAAGATGAATCAACGGCTTGAGGAATCCCTAGTCGAACGCCAAAACGCAGAGAAATTTATAAAGGATAATTCCACCGACACCGCATTAGTGTATAAAATAGATAACCTTCGCAAAGAATTAGATTTAGCAATTTCAACACTGGACAAATTTGAACACATTCGCATCGAGTCTTTAAAAGCAGAGAGTGTTATCCACAGGCAGGTGCAAGACGCTGAGACAAGTTATAATAAGTTGGTAGCTGAAGAGAACGCTCTTAAGGATTTGCTGACAATTGGCGACCCGGTATTGTGGCCCCCTTTGATAGATTCTCTGAATGTAGAAAATGGCTATGAGCTAGCCTTATCGGCTGCATTAGGAGATGATTTAAATGCACCTTTGAATCAAGAAGCTCCTATACATTGGAAAACTCTCGCTCCATTTTCTTCATTACCACCCCTGCCCAATGGTTTAAGACCTCTATCATCTGTGGTCGAGGCACCTAATCAATTGAGCCGCCGGCTCTCTCAGGTCGGCATTGTAGAAGATGAAGAGCAGGGAGATCGACTAGCGGGAGAATTATCTCAAGGTCAAAGATTAGTCAGCCCGAAAGGCGGTTTGTGGAGGTGGGATGGATACACTATTGTCGGGGGCACAAGTAAAAGCTCTGCTGTCAGATTAACACAACGAAATCGTTTGAAAAACCTAAGATCTAAAGTTATTGGATCACAGGATATATTAAAACAAGCAAAAAAAGAATTTGAAAAAATCTCATCGGCATCCAAAATTGCCATTGCTAACGAAAAGCATGGGCGGAATTCTCTGAGAGAAGCAGAGCGAGCGTATCACGAAGCTCGCGAGGCAGAAGCTATTAGCAACCGCACGCTTTCTGAGGCAAGATTAAAAATTATTTCATCCAAAGAAAAATCAGAAGCACTACTAGCTGACCTTAATGAAGTGAACGCTACAATTCAACAGGCTAACGATGAGCTGCTAAACATTGAAAATATCGAAAAACGGCGCACAAAATCCAATGAGTTGCGCAAAGAACTGATTCAGGCCCGCAATTTAGCATCCGAGAAGCAGAGTAACTATGATCGTATAATTGGGGAGGCTGCTTCCAGAAAACAGCGCCTAGAAGACATGATAGAGAGTAAAAATTCATGGCTAAACCGAATAGTTAATGCCGAAGAACAGCTCAGTGCCCTTGAAGGGAGAATGAATTCAACAGAATCTGTTATGGAAAAACTGAGACTAAAACCAAAAGAAATTTCTATCCAACGAACTGAATTACTGCAAAAAATTAAAGAAGCAGAGGAAGCCCGAACCAAAGCAGCGAATAATTTGTCTCAAGGCGAGAAGCATTTATCTGTCACTAGTAAACTATTGAGGGAAGTCGAGGTCAATTTAGGCGAAAAACGCGAAGACCGTGTCAGGTGTGAAGCTACAAAGGAACAAATTGACCAGGCTTTGGAAGTGATCTTTGAACGATCTAAAGAACGCATTATGTGCGAGCCAGATAATGCTTTATCAGAAGCAGGAGTTCTAGATGACAAAAAACTTCCCACACTTGATCAGGTGGAGACAAGAGTAGAACGCTTAAAACGTGAGCGTGATAATATGGGCGCAATTAATTTACGTGCGGAACAGGAAGCAACTGAATTAAATGAGCGTATTCAAGTGATGGTTTCTGAACGTGAAGATCTCATCTCAGCAATTTCAAGACTTCGTCAAGGTATAACAAACCTCAACCGAGAGGGACGCACCCGCCTCTTAGGTGCATTTGAAAAAGTAAACAATCATTTCACCACACTCTTCACTAGCTTATTTGGCGGTGGCAAAGCATATCTATCTTTGACAGAAGCGGACGATCCGCTTGAAGCCGGGCTGGAAATAATGGCGAGTCCGCCTGGTAAAAAGATGCAGACCCTATCGCTTCTATCAGGAGGAGAACAGGCTTTAACGGCTATAGCATTACTTTTTGCTGTGTTTTTAACTAATCCTGCCCCAATTTGCGTCCTTGACGAGGTCGATGCCCCTCTCGATGATGCAAATGTGGAAAGGTTTTGTCAGTTAATCCAAGAGATATCGGAGCAAACAAATACTAGATTCTTACTTGTCACTCATCATCGATTGACCATGGCTCGAATGGATCGATTGTTTGGTGTCACGATGAGCGAACGCGGTGTGTCCCAACTAGTTTCCGTTGATCTGCAAGCAGCAGAGCATCTTCGTGAAAGTGCATAATTTTTTTAATACTAGGCGACAATTTAACATTATTTATCATAGACTTAGGTTTCTTTTTTTGGGCCTTGACAGGGTCAAAGGTCCACCCTAAGGTGCCCTCGCCTTGAAGGGTGAATTCGATATACCAATTGACACGAGAGGCTTGGCTAGGCATGACCGAGCGAGATAAGTCCTTACCTATAGAGGATATTGATGCCCGGCTTAAGCGGGCGCGTCAGGCGACTGAAAGGTCAGCGGTTGGATCCTCTAAAAGGCAAGACCGTCATGGTCTTGGTTTAGCGATGAGGTTGGGTGTTGAAATTGTTTCAGCTTTGGTAATTGGGGTTAGCATTGGTCTGTTGATAGATTACTGGCTCGACACGAAACCATGGTTTATGCTGCTATTTTTTTTGTTTGGGTCCGTTGCAGGTTTTGTTAACGTTTATCGAGTTACTGCCGGGGTTGGACAGAGTATAGGCTACAAACGAAAAGATAAAACCGATGCTTCAGGCGACGTGCGTTAAGTTTAAGAGAGGTTACATTGGCAACTGAAGGCCACAGCCCACTGGCGCAATTTGAAATTAAAACACTAATTCCGCTCAAATTGAGTGATTTTGATGTTTCATACACAAATTCTGCGCTCTTCATGTCACTAACCTTGATTTTCGTGATATTATTTTTGGTTTTAGGTGTTCGCCGACGAGCCATTGTTCCAGGCCGGTGGCAATCTATGGCAGAAATTTCATATGAATTTGTAGCTAATTTATTGCGTGACACCGTAGGTAATGAGGGACGTAAATATTTTCCTTTTGTATTCACATTGTTTATGTTCATTCTTTTCGGCAATATGTTGGGGATGATACCCTATAGTTTTACATTCACCAGTCATATTATTGTTACTTTTGCGATGGCATTAATTGTTTTTATTGGTGTAACAATATTGGGGTTTTTAAAGCATGGGCTCCATTTTTTCAGTTTCTTTGTTCCGCCAGGAGTTTCCGTTGTTTTATGGCCATTAATGATTCCTATCGAAATTATTTCATATTTATCACGACCAATTAGCCTGGCAGTGCGGTTATTCGCTAATTTAACTGCTGGTCATACAATGTTAAAAGTGTTTGCCGGGTTTGTTGTCAGTTTAGGAGTCATAGGAGGCTTTTTACCCTTCGCATTCGTTGTAGCACTTACTGGTTTAGAATTACTTATTGCTTTTTTACAGGCTTATGTTTTCACAATTTTAACCTGTTTTTACATTAACGATGCCATACATTTACATTAACTAAGGTCAAAGAAGGAAAGGAATAATATAATGGAAGCTGCTGCCGCTAAGTTAATTGGTGCTGGACTTGCCGCGATTGGGGTAATAGGAGCCGGGATAGGGATTGGTAATATATTTGCAGCGTTTATCTCTTCAGTGGCGCGTAATCCTGCTGCTGCCGATAATGTTACCGCTATGACTTGGATCGGTTTTGCGTTGGTTGAGGCAATAGCACTCTACGCCCTAGTCGTGGCCCTACTCCTGCTGTTCGTATTCTGATCTTCGCAAATAGAATAAGCAAAATTGTAATAAAAAGCTTTAATTCATGCCGCAATTAGATCCCAACACATTTACACCTCAATTATTTTGGTTCGTAATCACATTTGTCCTATTATATTTGGCCATGTGGAGGATCATTATTCCTAGTATCGGTGAAATCCTTCAAAACCGCCAAATACGTATTGACAATGATCTCCAAAAAGCAGAACAACTAAAAAAAGAAGCCGAAATAGTTCGTGAAACATACGAAAAATTAGTTTCTGACGGTCGACAAGCAGCTCAGGATACAATTCGTTCAGCTGCTGAAAAAATGCGATTAGAAGTAGCGGAAAAGCATGAAGCATTAACTGAAAAGCTTATAGGGCAAGCTGAGAAAGCAGAGGACCATATCAACTCTGTTAAAAAGAAGGCTTTAGATGAAATTCAATTAATCGCAGTGGAAATCACACAAGTTGCGGCTACCCGTTTAATTGGTAAAACAATATCAGAAGTTGAAGCCAAAACAGCTGTATCATCAGTTATTGAAGAGGGAAAAAACAGTTGATATCTGCTATGCAATCACCAGATTTTTGGGTAGCGATTGGTTTTTTACTCCTGATCGGTTTTATTTTGAAACCGGCTTGGCGCTTCATCAAAGACAGCCTAGATACCCGTGCAAAAAAAATAGAGGAAAGCTTAAACGAAGCGGCGAGCTTACGCGAAGAAGTTCAACATTTACTCGCTGATTATCAACGGAAACAACGCGATGCAGCGCGTGAGGTAGATCAAATGCTTGCGGACGCGACGAACGAAGCTGAACGCCTTTGCCAAGACGAAACAGAAAAATTAATGCAAAGTTTGCAACGGCGTGAAGAGTTAGCAGAGGATAAAATTTCTCAGGCGGAGGCAGATGCCATCCAAGAGGTTCGTAACAGGGTAGTCGAAACTTCTATTTTAGCAACACAACGTATCCTAGAAAAACAACTCGACCAAAAAACGGCAACTACATTGCTTGATCAGTCTATCAAACAATTACCGACTAAGCTGCATTAAAGATACAATATTGTTTTATTTATCTTCTTAAATTTTGATTCATTTGTTGTCGGTTATATTTTAATTGATTAGAGGTTAATTGGATCCCAATATAGATTGAATATTCATTTGCGTCATATTTTGTTGAAATCGGCACTTTTATCTCCACCCTATCCATCAACTTCATGCGGTTCTTGTTGCCCTTAAACATGACATTAATGGGAAAAACTTTTTTACCACTAGGAGAAGGATGAAATTTTGGTATAGCTACAAAATAATCAAAACCAACGGATTGGTTTTTGTTGGCAGGACCACGACTAACATCAAAAAGTATTCTAAGTGATAAACTCACCTCTGTGCGTTTTTTATTAAACCCACATTGCGCTTTAAAATTAATTATAGAAACATCAGAGAAAATATCGATTATATCCGTCCCTTTTTTTGAATTAAACACAGTCAAGGTATTGGCGTCTTTAAGCAAAAATATTTTCGGACAAGGCGGGATAACTTGTTTATTTGAAGATAAAGATCCACAACCCATTAAAGTTAGAAGAGCAACGCAAGCTAAGCATGCTCCAAGTGACCCTTGAGAATTAAAAATCCTACAAAATTTATATTTTGTAATTTTCACTTTAATTGATAACACCTACAAATCATTATGTGTCCCATCACAGAATGGTTGCGCATTACTATTTTCACATGAACACCATTAGTATTTAGTTTCTCTAGCTACAACAAATTCAATGGCCTCATTATTGTTTGTTACGGCTTCTTTCTTATTCGACCCTTGTCATATTAAAGAAAATTAATATCGAGTTTATATCAGATGCAATCTTTAACTAGTCAGATTCTACCGGAGGTGTTGAGTTTTCTCAACCGAGGCAACATATTATGATGGTTGTCCTAGCGAAAGACTTGGCAGGAATATGTTTAAAAGAAACCTAACTATTCAACTTGCAAGCCCGAGAGGCTTTTGTGCTGGTGTTGACCGAGCAATTGCTATTGTTGAAAAGGCATTAGAAAAATTCGGAAAACCGGTATATGTACGACACGAAATAGTTCACAATAAATATGTAGTGCAAGAGTTATGCGATAAAGGAGCCATCTTTGTTGAAAAGTTAGATGAAGTACCCAATGATTCTTTAGTCATTTTTTCTGCTCATGGTGTGCCAAAGTCGGTACCAGCAGCTGCTCAAAAAAGAGGTCTAACCTACCTAGATGCCACTTGCCCTCTTGTAACCAAGGTTCACGTTGATGCAGCACGCCATAAAAAAGAGGGCCGTACAGTGCTGTTAATAGGGCATTCTGGTCACCCAGAGGTTATTGGTACTTTAGGTCAGTTCCCAAAAGGCGAAATGCTATTAATCGAAAATATAGGACAGGCAAAATCTGTGAAGGTGGAGCACCCCGACAATCTTTCCTATGTAACACAAACAACATTATCTTTGGATGACACGGCAGAAATTATAGAGGTCCTGCAGGGGCGCTTCCCAAATATTGAATCCCCTAGGACAGAAGATATTTGTTATGCTACAACTAATCGGCAGGCTGCCGTAAAGGCTTTAACTCAAACTTGTGATGCCATTGTTGTAATTGGGGCCCTTAATTCATCAAATTCAAATCGTTTAAAAGAAGTGTCACAAGCCGCAGGTTGTCCTAAATCAATCCTTATTGATAGAGCAGAAGAACTTGACATTGATTGGTTATGTGGAGTGCACACTCTTGGAATAACTGCTGGTGCTTCTGCTCCAGAAATTTTAGTACAGGAATTGATTACAAGGCTAAAGACTAACTTTAATATAAAAATAGAAGAGGTTTTCGTGACATCTGAAGACATTGACTTCAGTTTGCCTCGTGCTCTCATTGACTGAAAATAAAAGTTTATTAACTAGACAAATTTAATGGCTGTTTATACCGAAGTTCCAATTAGCGCTCTAAAACAATTCGTCAGAGAATATGACATTGGGAAAATTGTTTATTTGAAAGGTATAGAAGAAGGCGTAGAGAATTCTAACTTTCTTCTAAAAACAAATAGAGATACCTATATCCTGACTATTTATGAAAAACGAGTGGACAGCGTAGACCTGCCATTTTTTCTTGGCTTAATGGATCACCTTGCAAATAAAGCCTTCCCTTGTCCTACACCCCTTCATGGTTTTGATGGCAAGGCTCTGAGGACCTTATGTAACAAACCAGCTGCATTGGTTACTTTCGTTACCGGATCTGGACCAAAAATTATCACCCATGATCACTGTTATTCCGTAGGTAAAATTGCTGGCGAAATGCATATAGCAACGAAAGACTTTCAAATGAGCAGGATCAATACCCTCGATAGGCAAGGGTGGCGAAAATTATTTGAATTAACTAAGGCACGTGCCAACGACTTTTATGAAGGTATCGTAGAAGAAATCGAAATTGAATTGAATTTTCTCGATCAAAATTGGCCGAAAAGACTACCAGTCGGGATCATTCATGCTGACTTATTTCCTGATAATGTATTTTTTGAAAAAAAAACACTGAGCGGTGTTATTGACTTTTACTTTGCCTGCAATGGTTTTATGGCTTACGAAATTGCGACCTGCATAAACGCGTGGTGTTTTGAAAACGATGGTGGTTTAAATTCTGAAAAGGTGTCTAGTCTTCTCGAAGGATATAAATCTATCCGAACGCTAGAAGAGGCGGAATTAAGGTCCCTTTTACTTCTTTCTCGCGGAAGTGCTTTGCGATTTTTATTAACTCGTCTTTATGACTTTCTAAACCACCCAAAAGGTGCGCTTGTCAAACCCAAAGACCCATTGGAATATCTTAAACGGCTTCGATATCATAAAGAATCTGATCAAAATCTATGTTAATATTTTTGGATGCGCTGACTTCATAAGATGAATAAAAAGGCTCAAGATGACAAAAATTTTTCGTGCGTAACAATTTTTACGGATGGCGCATGCAGTGGTAACCCTGGGCCCGGTGGATGGGGGGCTATCTTGCGATGGAAAAATGAGCAACGAGAAATCTGGGGTGGAGAGCTTAATACTACTAATAATCGGATGGAGTTATTGGCAGCTATTAAAGCGCTCGATAGATTGAAATATCCGACGCAAGTTTATATTTATACTGATAGTAAATATGTAAAAGATGGCATAACTAATTGGATAAAATCTTGGAAAAAAAGGAAATGGAAAACAGCATCTAAAAAACCTGTTAAAAATGTGGATTTATGGAAAATATTGGACAAGCTAGCTGCCAAACACGATATAACTTGGCACTGGGTAAAAGCACATGCTGGTGATGTTGACAATGAAAGGGCAGATGAATTAGCCCGCCAGGGTATTCGAGAAATCTATGAATAGCGACTCCAACACTAGGTCGCCTGACATAATCACTTTTCCTAGCGTCATCTTTGTAGTGTTTTTGATTATTGGGCTGATAACAGATAGAGCTCTTTCCGATATACTTAACATTAGCGGCTACCCTATGACGTTTGGTTTAAGTTTTATTATACTGGGAATTCTTCTTCTCGTTTGGTCCTGTCTTACCTTCGCAACGGCGAAAACCTGCATAGATGTTAGGAAATCGACAAAGCAATTGGTTACCATTGGACCCTACAAATATTCTCGTAATCCAATGTATTTAGGATACGTTTTAATGTACCTAGGTATTTCAATCTTTTTTGGCCACATGGCCACTTTACTTTTACTAATACCCTGCTTGTTTGCCCTTCACTATTTTGCTATCGAAAAAGAAGAAAATTACCTGAAGACTAAATTTGGCGAACAATACCTCACTTATAGTTCAAGGGTGAGACGGTGGTTTTAATTTTAAGCCTGATATCCTCAGTGCTTTTTAGCTTTTTTTAAAGCTGATAAAACAGCAGTTTTAGTTAGTAGTTCCGGTAAAATAATGCCTTGAGGAGCTTTTGGACCAAAAACAATATTAAAGGGTATACCATACCGCAGAAATCTTTTTAAAAATGCAGTTATTAATGGATCACTATTTGTCCAGTCGGCTCTCATAGCAATAACTTGGTTACGATTCACATAATTGCGAATGATTTCCGAGTCTAAAACTAAAACTTTGTTAACTTTACAAGTCAAACACCAGTCAGCAGTTATATCAATCAAAACAATTTTACCTTCCGCCACTTTTGATAAAATGTTATCCGGATTAAATTTTTTCCAAGATTTTTCTACTACGGATTGAGGCTTTTTCTTATTCTCTTCAATTTCCAGTGGGTTAATAATGACAAGAAAAGCGGCTACACTTATTATACCCAAGATAACTTTTCCAATTATTTTTGATCTGCGCTTTTGAAGTATTAGTAAAACGAAAATAATAAATAAAAGAATTGATTTAAGTAGGACAGCTTGAAAACTCATTTGAATATTGAGGATGTAAAGCAACCAGACAACGGTAGAAATCAAAGCTAATCCTAATATCTTTCTTAATATGATCATCCATTGACCGGGCTTAGGGAAATAGTGAGCAAGTTTGGGAAAAATTGCGATGATCAAATAGGGTATAGAAAAACCTATGCCTAAAAAAATAAAAATTACATAAATTTCTAGCGGTCCTCTTGCTAGAGCAAAACCAACCGCCGTTCCTAAAAATGGTGCTGAACACGGTGTAGCGAGGATGGTAGCAAATGCACCGGTTATGAAGTTTTCTACCATACTCTGCCGCTGCTTGGCCGGCCCCAAGCTACTAAATAGAAAGGAAGGCAGTTTGATTTCAAAAATGCCCCACAGATTAGCGGCAAATAGGGTCATCACCACCGCCATGCCACCTAAGAAAATAGGCTGTTGGAATTGAATGCCCCAACCCACGGTCTGACCAAAAGCTCTTAGTATTACTAATGTTGAGGCCAGCAAAAGAAAAGAGCATAGAATTCCAGAAGCTGAGGCCAGAAATCCTCTTCTTATATAATTTAATTCATTGCTGCTATACTTGATGATCGAAAGCATTTTTAATGAAATCACAGGTAACACGCATGGCATTAAATTTAGAATAATACCTCCGAGCAACGCTAACGCTGCCATATTAAAAATAGCCCAATAAAAAGTATTTGTAGGTTTGCTAACAATTCTAATTCCATTGATCGGTATTTTTTGCTCTATCGGACCGTTGATATCGCCAATAAATGTCAGCGTGACTTTTTTTCCATTTAGATTATTTAATTTTTTATTTTCTTTCCCATTGAACGGCGAAAATATACGCACGTGGAATATCGCTTTACCGCTTGGCTCTCTCTCTATTAGCTTAGGACTTCCAAATCGAACTCTTGGGGGACCCTCAACAATAAGACTAGGTAAACCTAAAATTTTTGTTTCCACACGTAAACTTTGGTTCCCTAGCGGACCAAATAATAAAACTGAGGTATCTGAAGCGTTTCTTGCGCTTGGGCTCTTCGGTACACGCTCTTGAAACTTGTTAATGAGGCTCTCTTCCTTGGAGGAGTTCGCCGGCCCTGGAAGCAAATTCAGTCTTAAATTAGCTTCGTAAGGAATACATATTTTATTACAAGTTAGATAATTAACCTTTGCCCTTATTAGTATGCTCCGTTTAGAATCCGAAGATATTAACTTTAACGGAAAAACAACTTCATTTTTATATCCCAGCGTTTCCATGCCGAGCACTCTAAATCGAGTTGGGGCCGGCCAATTCATTCTAATTTCTTTAATGTTTTGTGAACCACTCCAATCAATTCGGGGTGGATAACCAGCGTCGCCTGGAGACCTCCAATAGATTTTCCAGCCAGGTTTCATTTTAAAATGAAGACCAAGTTTCAGGTCTTGTGAATTTCCTACCGCGTTAGTATTAGAAAGCAGCCGAACTGCCCCTTGTTTCGTAGACCACCACGGACTAGCAGCAGCATTTAACGCTTCTGCTAAATATAGCGACCCAATAAACACTATAAAAACAGTGAGAAAATGAGGTGATAAAATCTTTTTATTTTTTATCAAAGCAAATCTTTAAATATTTTATAAATATATTATTACATAGTTATTTTTCTACAAGATATGTATAAAATATGATGTCCTTAACAAAAATCACAATACTGGCTGACTAGACTATGGAATTGTAACGATGGAAAATCCATATCTTATTAATAATTCTGAATATTTGACGGGTAATCTTTTGCTAGCCATGCCGCAGATGCTTGACGAACGGTTTATGCGTTCAGTCATTTATATTTGTGCGCATACTTCAGACGGTGCAATGGGACTAGTAATTAACAAAATCGTTGATAGTGTCAGCTTTCCCGAGTTACTAGATCAATTGAATATAAGTACTGATTCTGCTGATCAAGAAATTAGGGTTCATTTTGGAGGGCCCGTAGAAACTGGGCGCGGATTTGTTCTCCACTCCGCTGATTATATCAAGGATGCAACATTAGTAATAAATGACGAAGTTGCATTAACTGCTACTATAGACATTCTAAAATCCATAGCTGATGGCAAGGGACCGGAGAGAAGTATCCTAACTTTAGGATATGCCGGTTGGGCACCGGGCCAACTTGACCAAGAAATACAAGCGAATGGTTGGCTTAGCCTTCCCGCAGACAACACTTTGGTATTTGACAACAAACCCGAAAATATGTGGGAAAATGCTATGAAAAAAATAGGAATAGATTTCAATATGTTATCTGGGCAGTCTGGCCACGCTTAAAATAATGTTGTTGAACAGATGCTATTTCAACAACAAGCTAAAATCTTTAACTACCGAAATTCTATCAAAAGTTTTCTTATTCTTTGGGCATTATTTGAAAGCAGTTTTGCGGATATAAGACTTAACGACTTCGATATTATTTGGCAAAACTTCAAAAAATTCCGTACGATTAAGCAAATCAGATAGATGGTTAGGTAGCTGTGGCTTAATTTTAATTGCGTCCTTAACAGCATCAGGAAACTTCGCCGGATGCGCAGTGGATAATGCAACAATCGGAACGTTTTCTATAGAGCGGCTTGCCGCGGCATGAACTCCTGTAGCTGTGTGCGGATCCACAATAAGACCGGTGGCTTCGTAGGTCTCTAATATTTGATTTTTGATTCCGTCATCATTAAGGCTGCAAGATTCGAATATTTTCTTCACCTTCTTCAGCACACCGGAGGTAACGGCCATTTTCCCACTTTTTTTAAATTTATCCATCTTTTGTTTCACCATTTGCCCATCACCCTCATAAAGATCGAACAATAATCTTTCAAAGTTACTAGATACTTGAATATCCATAGCCGGACTCAGCGTGGGTATTACCTCTTTTATTTGCATTTCACCATTTATCATGAACCGGGATAAAATATCATTGGTATTTGTAGCGATAATTAATTTTTCAATTGGTAATCCCATTTTAGTCGCAACATAACCGGCAAAAATATCACCAAAATTTCCGGTTGGCACCGAATATGCTATACCTCTTCCCGGAGCCCCTAGTTTTAAAGAAGAAAAGAAATAATAAACCACCTGAACCATAATTCGAGCCCAATTAATTGAATTTACAGCAGACAGGTTTTGCTCAGCGCGAAAGGTGGAGTCATTGAACATTTGTTTAACAAGCTCCTGGCAATCATCAAAGGTACCTTCTATCGCAATGTTATGGACATTACCCTCTTTGACGGTTGTCATTTGACGACGTTGAATATCTGAAACGCGACCTTTCGGATGCAAAATAAATATTTCTATAGCCTCACGTCTAAGGCATGCCTCTATTGCGGCAGAGCCTGTATCACCAGACGTAGCAGCGACGATTGTTATTCGTTGTCTCCGCTTTAACAATATGTAGTCAAACAACCTAGCTAAAACTTGAAGAGCAAAGTCTTTGAATGCCAGGGTTGGGCCATGAAACAATTCCAATATAAATACGTTTTCATCCAATTTTTTAATTGGAGCAATTTCAGGGTGGGCAAAATTTTTATATGAATTATTAATAAGGCTTTGAAGTGCGTCAGGATTAATAGCACCATCAACAAATGGTTCTAGAACTTGGTAAGCCAGATCTACATAATTTAACCCACGCATCGCTTCTATTTGCCTACTAGAAAAATAGGGATATTCCTCAGGGACGTAAAGTCCTCCATCTACGGCAAGACCAGCAAGAACAACATCCTCAAATTCGAGTACAGGGGCAGAGCCACGAGTGCTTACATAGCGCAATTTTTTCTCCTTTCCAAAACTCATTTAGCACCAGAATACTATAGACTAGGAAGACTTTTGGCCAACTGACTGAGATACATTTCATCGTCCATAAAAAAACTACTTTTCCAACTTTTAAATTATAGATTCTCAGCAATTACTAATATAAAAAAACCGATATCTTTGTGACCCTACCCTAACTCATTATATATGTGCTTGAATGGGATAGATTATTCGCTTTTTGTGTAAGAGAAAATTCATGACAACCAATGAAGATATAAATAGCAGTGCAGAGCACCTAAATAAAGAAGGCGAAGCTGCTTGGCCAATTAAAGAATTACAAATTCAATCATGGACCGATAAATATTTTGCACATACAAAAAAAACTGTTGCGGAATTTGGTGACTCAATTGTGACTTATGCTCTTTTCATGCGCCGGCCAGTAATATCGGCGCCAAGACTTGCGTTGAATTGGCTAACTTCGGTTTCCAAGGAACGCCTTACCAATTTTGAAATTGATCTCAAATACCAAGAGGGTGATTGGGTTGGCGCGGGCGAACCTATCGCTTATGTCACTGGTCATTTATCTGAACTAGTAGATCTTGAAACTTTATTATTACAAAAACTCGGTCCCGCTTGCGTAGCCGCGTACAATGCTTATTCAATGTGTTCGGACCTACCAAATGTTGCATTTTTGGCAATGGACGCCCGCCACTGTGCAGGTACGAATATGGCGGAAATGATGGCCTATGCAGCGTCTGTCGGTTCTTCTAAAGCACAAAAACAAAACGGGGCATTAGGATTTATAGGTAATGCTACAGATGCCACCGCCCATTATTTTGGCCAAGAGAAAGGGAAAGGTACAATGCCTCATGCCTTCATTGGCTATGCGGGTAGCACACTTCGAGCTGCTGAAATGTTTCAACAGACATTCCCCGATTTACCGATGACTGTTCTTATTGATTATTTTGGAAACGAAATTTCTGATAGCCTGCAAGTCTGTGAGAAATTCCCGGAACTTTTAGAGAAAGGTTTATTATCGTTTAGGCTTGATACTCCGGGAAGCCGTTATATTGAGAAATTAGATCCCGCAGCTTCTTATGCAGTTTTGGATCGGCACGTTCCAGAAGTTGTACGCGGTTACAGATCCGAAACGCAACTTTCTTATCTAGTAGGACCAGGCGTATCCGCTGCAGCAGTTTGGCGGCTTAGAGAAGCATTAGATATTGAGGGATACCAAAGAGCAAGAATAGTAGCCTCAAGCGGCTTTGGGCCAGATAAATGCCATTTGTTTGCTGAAGCTAAAGCCCCCGTTGATGTTATTGGAACTGGTAGTTATCTGCCCACAACTTGGAGTGAAACTTATGCCACTGCAGATATAATTGAGTATGATGGTAAGCCTCGCGTCAAGTTGGGCCGAGAGTTTTTGCTTCGTCGTTAGATGTTTTCGGGTTTTCAGCCTCTTTATGCAAAACATAATAGGAGCTTGCAAAAATCATCCCTGCTCCAAGCCAGGTCCATGGTGATGGTAATTCACTAAAAAATATAAAAGCAAATAATACACTAGCAGGCAAACGTACAAAATTAAATGGCTGTACAATACGTGCATCAGCCGCCCGCACGGAATAAGCATGGAATAAGCCTGCTAAAAGCTGTAAAGTCCCAAGGGCGAAGATCATCGGAAAATCTGAAAATAAAGGAATTTTCCAGAAATATAATGCCGGCCCGAGTGCTAATGGTAGAGCTAATAGTTGGCCATAAAACGTAATTTGGGCAGGGGTATCGGTTTTTGATAATGCTTTAATACAAATATTTGTCCCTGCATATGTCACCGCGGTTACTAATACAGCAATTGCAGCTATACTTATGGCTATTACGCCCGGACGTAATATAATCAAAACACCGATAAAAGCGAAACCGCATGCTGCCCAAGCCCCAATGCCAGCTTTTTCATTTAAAAGAAAAACAGCCATAACAATTGTGATGATGGGTACTAAAAACAATAACGCATAGACCTCTCCAATTGGCATACGTGCTAAAGCGAAAAACACACAGACCATACCAGTATAGCTAAGAGCTGTTCGAAAAAGATAAAGTGGAAACCTAGTTGTAGAGAGTTTACCCTTCTTTGCAGTTTTTAACATCCATGGAGATAGAAGGAGCAAACCGATTGCGCTTCTAAAAAATACGAGTTGAAAAGTGTTGTAGGTTTGGGAAAGTTCTCTAATGCAGGACGCTGAAATAGCAATCATAATTGAGGCGGCACACATCCAAAGTGCGCCCTTTACCGCGTTCCGATTATCTAAAACCTTTCTCACTAATGGTACCTTTGCCTCCAATAAACTATCGACAGAATTAAAAGCCCGAATGCCAAACCAAACCAAGTCCATGCATATTGAAGATGGTTATTAATCGGCATTTTCGCCCCCACACCTCCGATAGGAAACTTATTACTTTTTTTTATCTTATTAATTGAAATCCAGTAAGACGGAACATTTTTAAGGTTAAGTTTATTTGCTATTGCAGCAGTATCAATCCGGAACCACTGACTTTTTTCTGGTATATTTAATGGATCAAAATAATTTTTTTTACGCGGCCAATTAATAACGCCCACCACTGCGCTTTTTGTGTTTCTTTTTTCAATCTTCGCTTCAAGGTTATTTCGGAAGGAAAGTGGTACCCAGCCCCGATTAATTAAGATTATATCTCCTGCCTCCAGTTGAAAGGGTGTCACAACATGCCAACCAGCATTTCCTCGATAAGGTTTTGGTCCCACGAATATTTGTAATCTATGCAAATATTTACCAATCACCTGAACGCGTCTAAATTTTTTTGGTTTGGCAGATTGCAAGTCTACAAGAGCTATTGGTATCCGTTTTAATTCTGCTTGGTATTTTGAGATTAGACCTTCTTTCCATTCAAGGCGATGCGCTTGCCAAGTCCCTAGGCTTATAAGAATTATGAATACACAAGCCGTAGCTATCACTAGACTTTTGCTTATGTTTTTCTGTTCTTCAACAGCCTTAACATCAGTCATCATATTTACAACACAGATTTTTTAAATGATTGATAATCAAAATAACCTTAATCTATCAGAAAGGCAGAGAGACAAAAAAACAATAATAGATTGATTAAATAAGGAACCACTGAAACAAAAAACAGAAGCTCTATAAATAAGACTTATGTGGAGGGTCAGTACAAATTTAGGCTAAAATAGAGAAAACTAAAGGTTTTTCTTTGCCTACGATATAGCTCTTCTTCACCGCAAAAACGGCCTTGATTTTTATACTAAAAGCTGCATTTGCACATAAGACACGCAAAATTTCTTAGACATCCTATATTTAACCAAATCATTAGTTGTACAAAGCAAAACCCAAACCATTCTCATAGATTCTAAATTGTAATTGCGTTACCTGCGCCCCACCAATATATGCAACAAAATAAAAATAGCCATACAACGTCAACAAAATGCCAGTACCACGCTGCAGCTTCAAAACCAAAATGATGATCTGACTTAAAGTGATCTTTATAGGTTCTATAGAAACAAACAATTAAAAAAGTTGTCCCCACAATAACATGAAATCCATGGAAACCGGTCGCCATAAAGAAAACTGTTGGGTAAATACCCCCCTTACCCGGACTGCCCTCCTCAAAAGCGAAACTGAAAGCAGCATGAGAATACTCATAACCCTGAACACCGGTAAAAATAAGTCCTAGGAAAATAGTCAGACCCAAGCCCTGCAAAACATGCTCTTTATTGCCTTCAATTAATGCGTGATGAGCCCAAGTAAGTGTCACTCCCGAAGTCAAAAGAATAAGAGTGTTAAGAAAAGGTAGGCTCCAAGGATCAAAGACAATAATTCCAGGGGGTGGCCACACACCATTGATAGTTTCTGGTGGAAACAGACTTGCATTAAAAAAGGCCCAGAACCAAGCAACAAAGAACATTACCTCTGAAGCAATGAACAATGCCATCCCATAACGCATACCGATTTGTACTGGTATGGAATGGTGCCCCTGAAACGTCGCTTCCAAGGTAACATCTCGAAACCAAAAAAACATGGTAAGAGCAACGCCAAGAAATCCCAGCGCCAATAACCAAGAGCCTCCTCCATGCATGTAAATGACGGTACCGATAGCGAGCAAACCGGCACTAAGTGCTCCGACAATAGGCCAAGGGCTTGGATCGACGAGGTGCCAAGGGTGTTTATGTTCTGAGCCGTGCCCGTCAACTGAATCAGCGGTTAAATTCATTTTAGTACTCTTCCCTCAGTTAATTTACCATATCCGTTTACTTCTTTCACAACTAAATTAGCTGTATTCTTTTCTTCATTTTTTACGGATTTAAAGAAAGTATATGACAATGTGATGGTCTTAACATCATCCAAGCCGGTATCATCGTCGATAGCCGGGTCAATATGAAACTGGACTGGAAATTCAACTGTTTTTCCTGCCTTTAAGATTTGCTCCGTAAAACAAAAACATTGAACCTTATTGAAATATTTTCCCGCCTTATTGGGCACAACGTTAAACGTTGCTGTACCTACTACATCATAATTCACAAGAGACTTCGCTTGGTAATAGGCTAAAACCGGCTCTCCTATCCGCACGTCAACCTTATTCTGCACCGGCCTAAAACTCCAAGGTAAATCAGTATTTATATCGGCGTTAAATCTCACGGTAACCTTGCGATCCAAAACCTTATCAGGGTTACCCGCAGCGACCTGAGTTGTTCCTCCATAGCCAGTCACTTTGCAAAATAATTCATAAAGAGGAACCGAATATGCCGTTAAAGTGAACATACAGGCTAAAATACAAAAAATCCCAAATACCGTGGTTGTTTTACCTTTTCGATTCATGTACCTGATCCCATCCTAACGACCGAGATAACATAAAATAAAATTACCATACCAATTAGTATAATTAGTAATGCTCGGTTGCGCCTTTTTTGCCGAAGGCCTTGATTTTCCTTTTTGTCCATAGTCATAAACCATTGATGACGTACTAAAAGCCTGCCGCTTTATCTACCACTAAAGTTGTAAATATTATAAATAAATAAAGAATTGAAAAAACAAATGTAAGGCGCGCATATTTTTCACTTGAATCACGATAAATTGCTAACGTTAAAGAAACAAAAACTAACCCCATAAATACGGCGATAAAACCATAAAACCAGCTAGAAATGCCCAATAAAGTAGGCGCCAATGTAATAGGCACTAATAGCACTGTATAAAGTATAATTTGCCGTTTAGTCTCACGTTCCCCAGCAACTACCGGCATCATAGGAACACCTGCTTTTTCATAGTCACCACGCCGATACAATGCTAAAGCCCAAAAATGAGGAGGGGTCCACATGAAAATAATAGCAAACAGAATGATTGAGCTAAAAGTAATATCACCCGTCACCGCTGACCAGCCTACCATAGGAGGGAAAGCGCCCGCGGCTCCACCAATGACGATATTTTGGGGAGTACGCCGTTTAAGCCATATCGTATAAACAAAAACATAAAAGCAAATAGTGAACGCTAACAACGCTGCTGCAGACCATTCTACAGCTAAACCCATAACCATTACGGACCACGCTGCCAATGCAACCCCAAAACCAAGTGCCGCGCCGGGTTGTATCCGTCCACTTGGAATTGGTCGTGCTGCAGTACGATCCATGACAGCGTCAATATCTCTATCATACCACATATTAATTGCACCTGAGGCACCGGCCCCTACTGCTATGCACAATACCGCCACAATAGCAATAACTGGATGTATACTGCCTGGTGCTAAGTAAAGCCCCGCAAAAGCGGTAAAGACCACCAATGACATAACGCGAGGTTTTAATAATGCAATGTAATCTCCAACGTCGCCATCCGCAGATACAGTACTCGATAATGTTATGTTGGTAGACTTTTCAGACACAATTCAATCCTTAACCTACTCTATACATTATTATTTTACTTTTGGTAATTCATCATATGAGTGAAACGGTGGAGGAGATGAGAGGGTCCACTCCAAAGTGGTAGCGCCTTCACCCCATGGATTCTCCGCTACTTTTTGCCCGGAGGTAAAAGTTTTATATAAAATATAGAGAAAAACAAATACACCAAAAGCGGAGAGATAAGACCCATATGAGGATATTTGGTTCCAACCAGCGTAAGCGTCCGGATAGTCAGGAATTCGCCGCGGCATACCCGCAAGACCTAAAAAATGTTGTGGGAAGAAAACGATATTTACCCCAATAAAAGTAATCCAAAAATGTAACTTTCCCAAAGTTTCAGGGTATTGCCGTCCGCACATTTTTGGTAACCAATAATAGAAGCCTGCAAAGATGGCAAAAACGGCTCCTAAGGAAAGTACGTAGTGAAAATGTGCAACGACATAATAGGTATCATGTAGCGCCGTATCCACACCTGCATTGGCAAGCACAACTCCCGTAACACCTCCAACAGTAAACAAAAATATAAAGCCAATCGACCAGAGCATGGGAGTCTTGAATTCAATAGAGCCACCCCACATAGTTGCAATCCAGCTAAATATTTTTATGCCTGTAGGAACAGCGATAACCATCGTTGCCGCCGTAAAATATGCCTTGGTATCAACATCTAAACCTACCGTGTACATATGGTGAGCCCAAACGATAAAACCAACAACCCCAATCGATACCATAGCGTAGGCCATGCCAAGATATCCGAATACCGGTTTCCTTGAAAAGGTCGAGACCACCTGACTAACTATGCCAAAGCCCGGTAAAATCAGGATGTAAACCTCAGGGTGACCAAAAAACCAAAATAAGTGCTGAAACAAGATTGGATCACCACCTCCAGCCGGGTTAAAAAATGTGGTGCCAAAATTTCTGTCTGTTAAGAGCATTGTAATCGCGCCAGCCAATACGGGTAAGGATAACAGTAATAGAAAAGCAGTTACTAAAATTGACCAAACAAATAAGGGCATTTTGTGTAAAGTCATGCCAGGGGTACGCATGTTAAGAATTGTAGTTATAAAGTTTGCAGCTCCCAAAATTGAACTTGCGCCAGCTAGATGAAGAGAAAATATTGCAAGATCAACCGCAGGCCCTGGAGTCGTAGCGCTCAAAGGCGCATAGAGTGTCCATCCACCGCCGACACCATCACTACCCGCTGGACCTTCTACAAATGGTGAAGCTAATAACAAAAGAAATGACGGCACCAACAACCAGAAGCTGATATTATTCATTCTTGGAAATGCCATATCCGGAGCACCAATCATGAGAGGTACAATCCAGTTTCCAAAACCCCCAATCATAGCAGGCATTACCATAAAAAAGATCATGATTAATCCGTGTGCCGTGACCAATACATTATACATTTGATGGTCGCCGCCTAGGATTTGACTGCCTGGCTCAGATAATTCCATTCTGAATAAAACCGACATTCCGGCACCAATTATCCCCGCCACGATGGCAAATATCAGGTACATCGTTCCAATGTCTTTGTGGTTAGTTGAATAAGCAAATCTGCGCCAGCCTGTTGGCGTATGATCATTATGTTCGTGAGAATTATTTGAATTACTCATTTCCTATTCACTTTCTTGCTTAGCGTGACGAGTTACTTAATTTAGCGACCTCACGCGGCTTTTGTTTTAATGGCTCTAAGCCAGCTGCCATGCGCTGTGCGGTCACCCATTTTGCAAATTCCGACTTGGAGACAACTCGAACTTTTATGGGCATAAAACCATGATTTTGTCCGCAAAGTTCAGAGCACTGACCGTAATAGATTCCCACTTTTTTTACATTAAACCAGGTCTGATTTAGCCTACCAGGAACAGCGTCAATTTTAACTCCGAATGCCGGAACAGCCCAAGCATGCAAAACATCATTAGATGTAACCTGAACGCGAACGTTGGTGTTAACTGGCACGACAACTTCTGCGTCTGTTTCGAGTAACCTCTTTGGGTTTTTTATTTTATTTTCTTTAGCCCATCGCTGCAGATCAGATTCCCCAATCATGTTTGCAACAAAAGAAAAGTTTCCGTGATCTGGATACTCATAACCCCAATTCCACTGATTACCTATAGCTTTGATTGTCATATCCACTTTCGGCAATACATCGGCTTTATATAGTAGCTTAAAAGACGGCACGGCAATCACGACTAAAATAATAACAGGAACGATAGTCCAAGCCATTTCGAGCGTTGCATGGTGAGTTGTCTTTGATGGTACTGGATTTCTCTTAGCACTAAACTTCCACATGGTATAAAGTAAGAGGGCAAGGACAAATATCGTGATTAGTGTAATGATCACTAAAAGTAGGTCGTGAAAGTCGTGCACGTCCTCCATTACGGACGTCACCGCAGGCTGAAAATCTTTTTGCCAAGGCACTGCAGAAGACGCTGAAGCGCCTGTTATCATCAGTCCACTTGATAAACCCAAAATATTTAAAACTACTGCCGAAATAATCCTATTAAACTTCATCCCTAAATCCCGTTTTCTGTCTGTAAGTTCCAAAACATTATCTTCGTTTTATGCAGTTAATAACAAAATCGTCTAGTTCTAGTCATTTAAACCTGAAATTTTCAATAAAAGTTTCCGATATACTAACCCAAGCGGTGGGGCTGCTGATACCGTAAGCCGCCAACGCGACCGTATGTCGCAACTGCAATAAAAAGAATTTGTTGGTGGTATTTTACGTAGGTTTTTAGGTAAAATTAAAAAGCATGAATACCCTGAAAGGATTATCAAGTGACTATCTTAGAAATTACTGACCAAATTTTCTTTAATAAAACCGAAATGGATCAGGTTAGGTTAGAAGAAATTGTAGATGATGTATTAGATAACACCGATGATGGCGAATTATTCATGGAATATCGACAATCAGAAGGTTTATCGTTCGATGATGGACGTTTGCGAAGTGCGTCCTATGATACTACTCAAGGTTTTGGACTAAGAGCAATTGCTGGGGAGGCAGTGGGTTATTCCCATGCATCGGAGCTTTCAGAGAAAGCTGTCAAGAGGGCTGCAAATACAGTCCGAGCTGTAAAAAGTGGTCATAGTGGAAATTCTGCAGAAGAACCTCGAGGTAGTAACCTATCTCTATATACGGATATGAACCCGTTGGGAGAGGTAAAATTTGAAGATAAGGTAGCTCTGCTTTCAGAAATTGACGCATACGCGAGGGCAAAAGATCCACGGGTAGCCCAGGTTTCTGCATCAATTTCAGGCGAATGGCAGGTAGTCCAAATAATACGCAAGGGCGGCAGAAGAATGGCAGACATTCGGCCACTAGTTAGGCTCAACGTATCAATTGTAACTGTTGACGGAGACCGAATGGAAACAGGCAGCCATGGAATGGGTGCGCGCACGGGTTATTCTAAGTTTATTCAACCTGACAGTTGGAAACTACAAGTAGATGAGGCATTACGGCAAGCTTTAATTAATCTTGATTCCGTTGATACACCTGCAGGAGAAATGCAGGTAATCTTAGGGCCTGGTTGGCCAGGAATTCTTTTACATGAAGCGATTGGGCACGGACTGGAAGGAGATTTTAATCGAAAAAAAACATCCGCTTTTTCTGAATTATTGGGAAAACGCGTTGCTTCAAAAGGGGTAACTGTAGTTGATGATGGAACATTAGATAATCGCAGAGGATCTCTTTCGATTGATGATGAAGGGACACCAACATCTCAAACTGTATTGATTGAAGACGGTATCTTGGTTGGATATATGCAAGACCGCCAAAATGCACAACTTATGAATATGAAGCCCACCGGGAATGGCAGGCGCGAGAGTTTTGCGCATGCCCCTATGCCGCGAATGACTAACACCTATATGATGGAGGGCGTTAACTCACCAGAGGAAATTCTTAGTGAAGTTGAAAATGGACTATACGCCGTAAATTTTGGTGGTGGCCAGGTTGATATTACATCAGGGAAATTCGTGTTCACCGCATCTGAGGCTTACATAGTAGAGAACGGTAAAATTAAGGCTCCTGTGAAAGGTGCAACACTTATTGGTAATGGTCCAGATGCGCTAACCCATATAAAAATGATTGGTAATGATATGAAATTAGACCCAGGGGTTGGAACCTGCGGCAAGGACGGGCAAGGCGTTCCAGTAGGCGTTGGCCAACCGACTATATTATTGGATAACTTAACGGTTGGGGGAACATCAGCCTAACTTTTTTTGTTGGCCAACAAGCACACTCTGATTTTAATGAATTGGTATCGAAAATTTTACCGCGGAGAAATAGGAGAGATAAATGACTCGAAATGAAATAGCCCGCGTCCAATCCTATTTAAGAAAAATTTTTGCAAATAATGGGATCGAGATCGACATGCCGGAAAAAATTGGGCAGCCAGTGGAGGTCAGGGTAGGACCCGAACATATTGGAGTTCTCCACAGAGATGATGACGAGGGGGAAGTCTCATATTTCTTTGAGATGCCGATACTTGAAGAAGATCTACCACCAGACATTTCTCGGTAATGAATGATTTAGATCTAAAGATCTCCTTTTTTGGATTATTCGATGATTTGTCTAAGTTACTAATCCCTTAATAGGCATACTCTTCAAAGACTTCATCGATATTACCATTCCACACGGTTTTAAACTTTTGGAGTTTTTCATCACCAGCTGTTTGCCCGCTTTCAACTATTTCATAAAGAGCCCCCAAAAAACCTGTTTCATCGGCACCAACTTTATCCAAACAATTTCGACGCCTTAGTCCGGCGCTGGATATCTCCAAAACCTCCTTTGCAATTTCTTGCACTTTACACTTTCGAAACGCAGTTCTCAAAGCGTGCTTTGGCACTTCGGATCTGAGATATGCATGTTCTTCAGGCGTCCAATCTTTGACTAGATCCCAAGCAGCATCTAGAGCAACTTGATTATAGAGTAAACCGGTCCAGAATGCCGGCAAGGCACAAAGACGACGCCATGGCCCACCGTCGGCGCCTCGCATCTCTAAAAATTTTTTTAAACGGACCTCTGGAAAGACCGTCGTCAGGTGGTCGCTCCAATCCCCGATTGTTGGAATTTCGCCGGGCAAAGAGACCAGCTTCCCCTGCAAAAAGTCACTAAAGGGTTGACCTCTGGCATCGAGATAGTCGCCATCTCTGTATACAAAATACATTGGAACGTCGAGAACATAATCAACATATCGTTCGAAGCTCATTTCCTCTGTGAAAACGAATGGCAAGATCCCACAACGGGCAGGATCTGTGTCTTCCCATACGTGGCTCCTATAAGAAATATATTCACTAGGTCGACCCTCAAGAAACGGCGAATCGGCAAACATAGCTGTGGCTATCGGCTGCAGCGCCAATGAAGTTCGAAACTTCTTTATCATATCCTTCTCTGATTTAAAATCGAGATTAACTTGGACAGTTGACGTTCTGAGCATCATATCTAAACCGAGTGAACCAACCTTGGGCATATAATCACGCATGATTTTATATCTGCCCTTAGGCATCCATGGCATATCCGCCTGTTTCCATTTCGGATTAAATCCGACACCAATTAGACCCACCCCAAGCTCCGAGGCTATTTCTTTAACTTGATTAAGGTGTGAATGTACTTCGTTACAAGTTTGATGAATATTTTCTAGGGGAGCGCCCGCCAGCTCCAACTGTCCGCCGGGTTCAAGAGTAATCGAGCACCCATTTTCATGGCTTAACGCAATTGGATTATCTCCCTCAAAAATAGGTTTCCAACCAAACCGTTGCAGCCCCTCTATTAACGCACGAATGCCCCAACTACCCTCATATGGGGCTGGGCGGTAGGTACCCTTATGAAACACAAATTTTTCATGTTCTGTGCCAATACGCCATTCTGATTCTGCTTTGCACCCTCCCGCAAGATATTCTACTAATTCATCTTTACAATATATTGGCTCCCCGGGATCTGACGGTGGTGCTGCCATTAGTATCCTCCTTCAACTGCAAAAATCACGCGTTGCTCCAATCACCTAAAACAGCTTGCCAACAAGAAAGTGCGGCAATGGCTGCAGTATCTGCTCTTAGTACACGTGGTCCTAAATCTATCGCTGTAAAGTTGGGGTTTTTATTTAATAGCTCTAGTTCACTTGAAGAAAACCCACCTTCGGGGCCGATTAAAATTGCAGCTGAGTTTATATTATTTTTCATCTTAACATCATTAAACGTTTTATTTATAGGCGATCCGCCTCTCGTTTCATCACAATAAAATAACTTCCTGTCAACTTTCCAATCTGCTAGGAGTGATTTCAGGCTCTGGGGTTCTAAAACACGAGGAACCGAAAGACGGCCGCATTGTTGCGCTGCCTCAACGGTATTAGAAATAAGCCTTTGGATATTAACCCGTTTGACGTTTGTAAAATCTGTTAGGACCGGTAAAATTCGAATAACGCCTAATTCTGTTGCCTTGGACACGACAAAATCAATTCGGCTACGTTTTATAGGAGAAAATATCAACCAAAGGTCCTCTTCCGAATTTTGTTTCTCCTTTTGGGAACATAATTTCAAAGAGCAGTGCCGGCGGGAAATTGAAAATATTTTTCCTAACCATTCTCCATCTCTGCCATTGAAAAGCCGGAGTTTATCACCCTCAGACATCCTAAGAACCTGAATCAGGTAATGGGCCTGAGATTCAGAGACAGAGATCGTCTGCCCTAACATAAGATTTTGATCGACAAATAGTCTAGGAACTCGCATTGAATCATAAGAGAACTTCTATACTAAGATTTCAATAGCTAACTTGTTACTAGTGACCACCAATCAAAAAGATTAAAATCTATACTTAGGTAAGGAATTTAAAGAAAGATCATGGCAAACAAAGAGAGTGATATTCCAACCGATAGCTGGTTGGTCAAAAATACTCCTAAGAATTGGCATCCGTTTATTCGGTTGGCGAGATTTGATCGACCTATCGGATCCTGGCTTTTATTATTCCCATGCTGGTGGTCATTATCCATGGCCACTCACAATTTTCTTTTACTGCATGATATCATTTACTTATTCACTATATTCGGAATTGGTGCTTTGGTAATGCGTGGGGCCGGGTGCACCTATAATGATATCATTGACTGCGATTTTGACTCTAAAGTTTCAAGAACGAAAAGCCGGCCACTGCCTAGTGGAGAGGTTACATTAAATAAAGCCATATTTTTTCTTGGAATGCTAATAATAATCGGGTTTCTTATTTTGAGTACATTGAATAATTATGCCATTTTAGTAGGAGTTTTATCCTTAATTCTCGTTTTTACTTACCCATTCATGAAGCGAGTTACCTTTTGGCCCCAACTATTTTTAGGCCTCACCTTTAATTGGGGTGTGCTACTTGCTTGGGCTGCAGTAAAGGAAGAAATTTCTTTTACTGCCGTTCTATTATATTTTGGGGGGATTTTCTGGACACTAGGGTATGACACAATTTATGCGCACCAAGATCGCATCGACGACCCCGATGCAGGAGTTAAATCAACTGCCCGCATTCTAGGACCTGGAAGCAAACCTTGGTTATATCTATTTTATTTGCTTGCTTTAATTCTTTTCGGCTGTGCAGGTTTAACCTTGGGAATAAGCTGGCCTTTTTATTTGGGTTTAACTTTTGGGGCTGTACAGCTTTTATGGCAGGTTTGGGATCTAGACCTGAAATCACCGAAAGACTGCCTCGCGAAATTTAAATCTAATCGCCTCTTTTCCTGGTTATTTCTTGGCGGAATTCTAGCAAGTCATTTTTGAGTCCCCGTTGCACAATAATTAAAAATCGAAAAGGATTAAATCGAATGAAACACTCAACACTCATAAACTTAGGTTAAAATCCTAATGCTGGGGATAGAATGGATTGAATAATGGAAAAACCAAAATTTCAATGGATAAAAATAGACCAAAAACGTGCATATGTAATCATCACCCTAAATCGTCCAAAAAAACTAAATGCAATTGACGACCTCATGAGAAATGAACTCATAAAAGCTTTCGAATGGGTCAGTAAGGAAGATTCCGTTCGAGCCGTTATTTTAACTGGAAATGGTAAGGCCTTCTGTGCCGGAGGCGATATTGCCGCCATGAGAGACCGTCTAGAAGTTCCCCTAGAAAAAGTAGCAATGAATGGATGGGCCCGGCAGCGACGTACACATCAAGCGGTAACCATGCTTCATAGCTTATCCAAGCCCACGATTGCAGCTGTAAATGGCGTAGCAGCAGGCCTTGGGGCAGACCTAGCATTGTGTTGTGATTTCATCATCTCTTCAAATCAGTCAATATTTACAATGAGTTATTTATTAAGAGGACTCATCCCCGACGGAGGGGGAATGTATTTTTTGCCTCGCCGAGTCGGATTAGCATGTGCAAAACAACTCATCTTTTCAGGGCGGCGTGTCGGCGCCGCCGAAGCCCTCTCTATCGGCATGGTTGACGCCGTTGTAAAGCATAAAAATTTAATAGACGAATCCTTATCAATCGCTGACAAAATGACCGTCGGCTCTCCGCATGCCCTAGCTCTGGCAAAATCTATTCTGGACAAGAGCCTAGAACTCTCGATCGAGGAAGTTTTTGAACTCGGCTGTCAAGCGCAAGCTATTTGCTATACTACAGATTACCACCGAGATGCTGTTAAATCATTTTTAGAAAAATCAAAATAGGACCAACCTGTTGACGCTAACCGTTGAAAATCTTTTTCGACCACAATCAATCGCCGTGATCGGGGCCTCCACAGACCCAAAAAAAACTGCGGGTCGCCCATTGAAATTTTTAAAAAATAGCGGTTTTAATGGGGAAATATGGCCTGTAAATCCGCGAGCAAACACAATTCATGGTATCCGTTGTTTTTCGAATATAGATAAACTACCTGGTGTACCGGATGTCGCTATAATTTTACTTGGTCCAAGTAGAACAAAAGAGGCGGTCGGTCAATTGGCCTCAATCGGAACAAAAGTGGCTGTTGTATTGGGTGGAGGCTATAGTGAAATTGGGGCTAAAGGTTCAAAACGTCAATTGGCACTCACAGCGGCATCCGGATCCATGCGAATCCTCGGACCAAACACTATTGGAATCTTAAACTTACGCGACAATGTGATCCTTTCTGCGTCAGGTGCAATAGACAATCTTAACGTAAACGTAGGCAAAATAGGTATTATTTCTCAATCTGGCGGAATATTGGGTTCTCTGTTATCTCGAGCAGCCGCCAAGGGTATTGGCCTATCACATTTAGTCTCTACCGGAAATGAAGGGGATCTTGAAATTTGTGATCTTCTAGACTGGATGATTGATCAGCCCGACACGACTGTTATAGGATTATATTTGGAAGTCATTCGAAACCCGAAGCGTTTCCTTTCGCTGACTAAAAAGGCAAAGGAAGCAGAAAAAAAACTCGTAGTTTATAAGGTAGGAAGATCTAAGGCTGGGCAACTGGCCACAGCTTCTCATACGGGTGCCATGGCAGGCGATGATCGATTGTATGATGCCATATTTGCACAGTCCGATATAATTCGGGTCAAAAGATTTGATGAAATTCTTGATATTGCTATTACTTTTAGTGCCGGTAGGATCTCTAATGGACGTCGGGTTGCTATACTCACCTCAACAGGCGGTGCGGGGAGCCTAATCGCTGATCAGTGTGGCCTCGCTGGATTTAAAACCCAAATGCCAAGTAGAAAAACCGCAGCCCAGCTTAGTTCTATATTTACACACGTGGGGTTTAGTGCAAACAGCAACCCAATTGACTTAACACTCGCTGGGCTTTCACCAAAAATTGTCGAAGAAACTGTTAATACACTTCTTCAAGCTCAAGAGTTTGATGTTGTAATACCCATTGTGGGTTCATCGGGAATAGGGCGTCCAGAGCTTATTGCTGACCCTGTAATCAGGGCCATAAGTAAAACCAGCAAGCCGCTAATTGTATATTGCAGTCCCTCTACACCTGAAATATTACATCGGTTAAATAGCGCGGGCGTACCAACATTCGAAACGCCCGAGTCTTGTGGATTGGCATTGACCGCTCTCCTAAGGAATTAAAGAGAAATTAATGTTTCCCGCGAGTAGTAAATGGCGATAGAATTCTCGCGCATTTTTTTTAGCCGGTTGGCTTTAATTACTTTATTTGTGATGTTTTCAACAATAAAATTTTCAACGTCCAATTTTGGAGAAAACCTCTTGCACAATATCGCTTGTATTTCCCTTTGACTGGCAGAGGGAAATGACCTTTCACTGGCGTTTATTTCAGAAAGACTTAAGCAATTACCCATATGATTGTAACAGCCACTCTTTGCCGTATAAGCAAAAATTTCACACGGTGACCTGCCAAAATCAACTTCTAGTTGACAACCCATCAACCGATCGAATGTGTAGTTACCCTCGGTCTGATGCATCCTGAGGAGCTGAGCCTCTGTAAACCAAGCCAAAAAAACATCAACTATCGTTCCAGGCGAATTCTGGAAGGTTGCTGGTACTGACCCGTACCCAGCCAAATGAGCGGCATATACCACATCAAAATCCCACAATCTTCCATGTATCACTGGTATGGGACCCAATCCGGGTGAATTGGCGTATTTTCTAGAGAGCTGCTCAGGTGATTGATTAGACCCCGCTGCTAACACTGGTATCCGATCAACAGTTTCAAAATTATCGCTGAGCAGGGGATCGCAGTTTCCAGATTCAAATACATATGAACAATCAGGTATTTCGAAAGGGTACTCCAGAGCCCGGGCCCCAGAGACAAAATCATTTGTTTTTCCCATAACTTTCCCCTATCTACTTTATCATTGTTTTAAAATTAAAATGATATCAAAATTTGCCATATCCCCCCAACAACGTGTTAAACATCTTTATAAATTTATTTTCGCTAATCAACGGATATTAATTAGCTATGGCTTACGCCAATTTAAATGATTTTATCGCTAAACTTGAAGAGCTAGGTCAACTTACGCGCGTGAGAAAACCAGTATCAACTGTCCTGGAAATGACAGAAATTCAAACACGACTCTTGGCCGAGGGTGGACCTGCCGTATTATTCGAAAATCCTCTGAAGGTAGATGGAACTCCGAGTAGGATCCCAGTCCTTATCAACATATTCGGAACTGTTGACCGTGTGGCTATTGGGATGAACCGTCAAAAAAAAGAACTTCGACAATTAGGGGAACAGCTAGCGTATCTTCGACAACCGGAACCACCTGAGGGCTGGCAGGAAGCACTCAAAATGTTTCCGATGATAAAATCCGTCTTCGCCATGAAGCCAAAAATAATTTCCAACGCACCTTGCCAAGAGGTTGTACTTACAGGAGAAGATATCAACTTGGCAATACTTCCTATACAGACATGTTGGCCCGGTGAACCCGCACCTCTCATTACCTGGCCTATGGTCGTGACCCAGTCAGATTCAGGAACAAATCTTGGCATATATCGTATGCAAGTCACGAGTAAAAACTCTACTTTAATGAGATGGCTTCGTCATCGCGGAGGGTCGGAGGCACATTCTAATGCAACCGGTGATGCCATTCCGGCCGCTGCAGTAATAGGTTCGGACCCCGGCACCATGATCGCGGCTGTATCCCCTGTTCCAGAAACATTATCAGAATATCAATTCGGAGGGTTGCTCCGAGAAAAGAAAATTGAATTAGTTAATTGTAAAACGGTTCCTCTAAAAGTTCCTGCCAATGCAGAAATTGTTCTTGAGGGCTATGTCTCCCGCACCGATTACGAATTCGAGGGACCTTACGGTGATCATACTGGATTTTATAATTCTATTGAAAAGTTTCCAATATTTACTGTTACCGCAATGACGATGAAAAGTGAGCCAATTTACCTATCTACCTTCACCGGTCGCCCCCCCGACGAACCCTCGATACTTGGCGAGGCTTTAAATGACGTCTTTTTACCAATTTTAACAAAACAATTCCCAGAAATTAGGGATTTCTGGTTACCACCCGAGGCCTGCTCTTATCGGGTCGCGGTTGTATCAATTCAAAAATCATATCCCGGTCACGCGAAAAGGATAATGATGGCTATTTGGTCCTACTTACGTCAATTCATGTATACTAAATTTATCATTGTGGTGGATGACGACATCGATGCTAGAAGCTGGCAAGACGTTTTGTGGGCCATTTCAACAAATGTGGATCCTTCCCGTGATTGTACAATTATTGATAATACTCCCATTGACTATCTTGACTTCGCATCCCCGGAATCTGGGCTCGGTTCAAAAATTGGAATGGATGCTACGACTAAAATACCTCCTGAAACAAACCGCCAATGGGGCAAAAAAATTCATATGGTAGAAGATATCATTGAAAAAGTTACATGCAATTGGCAAGAGTACAATTTACCGGGGCCCGGTAACCCGGTTTGGAAAAGGAAAACAAGAAATGACTAAAACAAAAAACCAACTTGACCTACTACAAAATCTCTTGGAATTAGCAAAAAGTAAAGGCGCGGAGAGCGCTGATGCAGTGATTTTCGATGGGACCTCGATCGAGGTTTCTCAGAGGTTAGGAGCCAGGGAGAAATTAGAGCGCTCCGAATCTGCTGATTTAGGTCTCCGAGTTTTTATTGGAAAAAAACAGGCAATTGTTTCCTCTACTGATCACTCCGGTGGATCGCTAAATGGAATAGTAGAACGAGCGATTGCTATGGCTAAAGCAGCTCCAGAAGATCCATGGTGTGGAATTGCAGAACCCGAGCAAATCGTCAGAGATTTCCCAGAAATGGAAAGTTATGACCCCGTTGAACCTGAAACTCAGCATCTCATTGAAATGGCATCTGAAGCAGAAGATGCCGCTCGTTCAGTGAAAGGTGTAACAAATTCTGAGGGTGCAGAGGCTGGATACAGTAAGGCCCAAATCGGAATTGCAGCAACAAATGGATTTTCTCAACAATATAGTGTTACAAGTCAAAGTCTTTCAGTTTCGGTTCTTGCCGGGACAGGAACTGAAATGGAACGCGATTATGATTTTGCAACTGCTGTTTATGGGGAGGATTTGAGATCTGCAAGTGAGGTAGGAATATGCGCAGGAGAAAGAGCTGTAGCGCGCCTTAATCCCCAAAAGAAAAAAACATCAGATATACCAGTCATCTATGATTGGCGAGTGTCCGCAAGCCTTTTGCGTCACTTAACGGGAGCAATAAATGGCGCTAGCATAGCGCGTGGCACCTCTTTTCTTAAAGAAAAATTAGGTAAACAGATTTTTAATAAAAATATTATTGTCCATGATGACCCTCATCGAAGAAGAGGCCTCAATTCAAAACCATTTGATGGTGAAGGCATAGCAACTAACCCGAAAGAAATTATAAGGGATGGTAAACTGACTACCTGGTTACTCGACCTCTCTTCAGCACGTCAACTAGGCCTCAATACAACTGGCAATGCCTCAAGGGGAACCGGAGGCCCTCCAAGCCCTTCTTCTACAAACGTATATATGGAGGCGGGAGACGTTTCAGTGCTGGAATTAATTTCAGATATAAAGGAAGGATTTCTAGTGAATGAATTAATTGGTATGGGTGTTAACGGTGTTACGGGGGATTACAGCCGAGGTGCAAGCGGGTTTTGGATTGAAAACGGGGAAATAACGGCCCCAGTCAGCGAAATGACTATTGCCGGAAATCTCAATGAAATGTTCAATAACCTAGTGCCCGCAAATGACCTTGAATTCCGGTATGGAACAGATGCCCCAACCATTAGAGTGGACGGAATGACTGTCGCCGGACTCTAATTGATGATTATTCCCAAATAAAAATTAAACATATGCAATTATTTGTAGGGATTTTCAGCTCATGATAATATTGTGACCGTATGAAAAACCCTAAGCATAATATAACATTAACAAAGCTAAACACTGAAAAAACATCTCTTCTTGTGGGAAGACTCGTGCGCGATTATTTGCGCCCTCATCGTAGTCGATTAATTTTGGCAGTATTATGCATGGCCATCGTAGCCGCAACCACCGCCACAAATGCTTATCTCATGAAGCCAGTATTCGATGACGTGTTTATTCTTCGCGATGAGAATATGTTATTGATAATTCCAATCGCTATATTTGCAATTGCCGTAATCAAGGGGCTCTCCACTTATGGACAGGCTGTTCTCATGAGCCACATAGGTCAACGCATAGTTGCAACCATTCAACAAACAATGTTCTCACATCTGATGTGGGCAGATATATCTTACTTCCAAAAAACTTCAACTGGAAATCTAATTTCTCGTTTCAATAATGACGCGAATATGCTTCGGTCCGCCGTTTCAAATGTTTTGGTTGGAATAGCCAAAGATACTTTGACGCTAATTTTTTTAATAGGATTACTTTTTTATCATGATTGGACCCTGGCATTAATCGCATTCTTTGTATTTCCCACTGCAGTTTACCCGATTGTCAGAATAGGCCAACGGATGCGTAAAGTGTCTGATAATACTCAAATCCAGATGGGAGAACTCACTACTCTTCTTGATGAAACATTCCGTGGAGCTAGACATGTTCGTGCTTACGGTATGGAAAAATATGAAATTAATCGCGCAACCAAATTAATAAATATAATTTTTAAGCTTGCCCAAAAAGCAGCAAGGGTAAGATCAGCAACACACCCAATTATGGAATCTTTAGGTGGCATCGCCGTTGCGATTATTATTTTTTATGGCGGAAGTCAGGTTATACAAGGGGCAACCACACCCGGGACTTTCGCGTCTTTTATTTCTGCACTTTTACTAGCTTATCCCGCGATGAAGAACCTCGCTAATATGAATGCAAATTTGCAGGAAGGCCTAGCAGCAGCTCAGCGTATATTTTTACTTATTGACTCAGAACCAGAGATACAAAATAAGCCAAAGGCAAATAAACTTGACGATGTGAGAGGAAACGTGACATTTCGAAATGTCACATTCAGCTATGAGCCAAATCGCTTAGCGCTTTCTAATATAAATCTTAATATTGAAGCCGGCACCACGGTAGCACTTGTGGGACCATCCGGAGCAGGTAAATCAACGATTCTTAACCTAATTCCTCGATTTTATGATTGTGAAGAGGGAGAAATATTAGTCGACGGTCGAAATATAAAAGATGTAACTGTTTCCTCTTTAAGGAGCAAAATTGCACTCGTATCACAAGACCTAACTTTGTTTGACGACACAATCCAAAGTAATATTTCCTATGGAAAACTGGATGCAAAACAGCAGGAAATTATAGCTGCTGCTAAAGCAGCCGAAGCCCATGATTTTATTTCTTTACTGGCCGATGGTTATGAAACTCATGTTGGAGGGCGTGGGTTAAAACTATCAGGCGGACAAAGACAAAGAATAGCAATCGCACGTGCTATGCTGAAGGACGCACCAATATTGTTATTAGATGAAGCAACATCAGCGTTAGACAGCAAAACGGAAAGACAAGTTCAGTCTGCGCTAGATAAGTTGACCAAGAATCGAACAACGATAATCATAGCTCACCGTTTGTCCACGGTCATTTCCGCGGATATAATCTTTGTGATGGAATCCGGGAAAATTGTTGAAAAGGGTAACCACGACGAGCTAATTGCTAAAAAGGGTTCTTATGAAAAACTTTACAACGTTCAGTTTGCCGGACAAGCTGAAGAAGTCGATTCTAATGAAATCAATGACTAGAAAATGGCCGTTTTAAAAAATCTTCTAAAAAAAAATGGTCCCAAACTCATAGTCGCTTGGCTAGCAGCAAACTATATTCGACTCATTAAACTGACTGGACGGTGGCGAGTGGACGGCTCAGAAATTCCACTTGAACTATTAAATAAAGGAAAACCGTTTTTGGTAGCTTTCTGGCATGGAAGGCTATTTATGATGTCCCTTGCTTGGCCATACCAACAAGATTTAAAAATGGTTATTTCGAGGCATAGAGACGGGGAGCTAATATCTCGGGCAATTAAATTTTTAGGATTCGGTTCAATTACGGGCTCATCTTCCAATGGTGGAGCTAGAACTGTCAGAGCAATATTACGGACTTTAAAGTCCGGACAAATGGTTGGAGTTACCCCTGACGGACCCCGTGGCCCAAGAATGCATGCTGCAAAGGGAATTGTATTTGCAGCATGTCACGCCGGTGTGCCGATCCTCCCAATTTCATATACCGCGAGACATTGCAGAACCTTGATGACATGGGATCGTTTTTTGATACCACTTCCATTTTGTCGTGGAATAATAAAATGGGGCAAACCAATAATCATCAATAGTAATGCCGACGAAAAGGAAATTGTCCAAAAAACAAAGGATTTAGAAAGACAATTAAATCTTATCACTTGTCAGATCGATGATGAATTAGGTTTGCCTAAAATTCATCCAGCTACGGAGACCTCACCGTGATTATTCCCGTTTACCGGGTTCTTTCATACGCTGCCATACCGTTCATATCTTGGTTTTTGCAAAGAAGAAAATCTAAGAAAAAGGAACACCCTGGTCGGTTGAAGGAACGATTTGGGTATCCTAGTAAGATTAGGCCTAAAGGTAATATCGTATGGCTGCATGCAGCAAGCGTCGGGGAGGCTATTTCAGCCCTATCATTGATTAAAGAAATTAAAAAATTCTATTCTTCCACTCAAATTTTGATAACCACTGGCACTGTTACATCAGAAAGAATCATGGCCGAACGTTTACCATCTGATGTAATCCATCAGTTCATACCTATTGATCAACCCATTTGGATTAAAAGGTTTCTAAGTTATTGGGACCCGTGTTTGATCCTCTGGATGGAGTCCGAATTTTGGCCGAATTTTCTAACCGATATAAAAAAACGTAAAATTCCATTGATATTAATTAATGCCCGAATTTCACAAAACTCTTATAAAATTTGGAAACGGTTCCCTAAAACAATCTCACGTTTAATGAATTGTTTTATTCTATGTATGGCCCAAAGTGAAAGAGATGCAAATAAACTAATCAAACTGGGAGCTAAGGCGGTAGAAGTTCCTGGAAATCTGAAATATGCGGCTGAATCTTTACCTGCGGATGACAGCGAGCTTACCGCGTTGTGGAACGCTATTGGAAAGCGTCCAATTTGGATTGCAGCGAGTACCCATCAAGGAGAGGAAGCGATAGTCGCCGATGCGCATCGTTTTCTGTCATCTAGTTACCCCAACTTACTGACAATTATTATTCCTCGACACCCAATTCGAGGAAACGAAATTGCTTCCTCCTTGTCTAACCAAGGGTTTATGACTCAATTAAGGGAAGAACGGCATTCTATTGAGGCAAAAACGGAGATATATATTGCCAATACTATAGGGGAATTAGGACTTTTTTATCGGCTATCGCCCATAGCTTTTGTTGGAGGTACACTGATCCCCCATGGCGGCCAAAACCTATTAGAAGCAGCAAAACTCGATTGTGCTATAATTCATGGACCTTCTACAGATAATTTTACTACCATTACAAAAGAAATGTCTAAAGTCGACGGATCTATTTTGGTTCATAACAAAATAGAGTTAGCCGAAGCGGTCAGCACGCTAATGTCAGATGAGACGAGGCGGCAAGCCCAAATCATTGCTGCCTCGAATATTGCAAAAGATAAAATTAGTATCCTCGGAAAAGTTATGAACCACCTGTCGCCCTTTCTCACCCCGGACAAAGTGCCACCCAATATTCAGAATAGGAGCTAATCTATGCATGCTCCACAATTTTGGCATAGACCGAGCACTATAGGAAAATTACTATCACCCTTATCCTTGCTCTGGCGTTCTGGTTCCACTATTCACACTTTTCTTAACCATTCTCCTTGGTCTAGTCCAGTGCCAGTATTATGTGTTGGTAACATTACTGCTGGAGGTGCAGGGAAAACTCCACTAGCCATCGATTTTGTAAAAGCCTTGATAAAAATAGGACATAAGCCACATGTATTAACACGTGGTTATGGAGGCTCACTAAATGGTCCTATAAGAGTTAACCCTTCCAATCATACCGTATCTGAAGTTGGCGACGAACCGTTGCTAATAGCTTCCTCAGCACCAACATGGGTTGCAAAAAATCGCGTTTTGGGAGCTAAACAAGCCATAATAAGTGGTGCATCAGTGATTGTTATGGATGATGGTTTCCAGAATGAGACGATAAATAAAACATTCTCGATCCTAACAATTGACGGAGGTTATGGCTTCGGTAATGGCCAGATTATTCCGGCAGGGCCTCTTCGAGAAACACCCAATAAAGCCATTAACCGATGCAATGCAATAGTATTAGTTGGAGATGACTGCCATGGCATTTTGGATTATGTCGGAAAAACTCGTCCCATTTATGAAACTAAAATTATTGCACACCCAAACCCCGAATTAACTAATAAAAAGGTATTAGCATTTTCTGGAATTGGAAGGCCTTCAAAGTTTTTTGAAAGTGTTAGAGAACTTGGTTATGAAATTGTTGGGACATATGATTTTCCAGATCACCACCCGTTTAGATCCAAAGAAATTAAATTTATTTTAGAGCAAGCATTAAGTTTATCAGCAATTCCCATAACAACTACGAAAGATTTTGTTCGTATTCCCCCAGAAACGCGACCTAAAATTAAGACAATAAAGATTTCTGTAGAATGGAAAAATATAGACGATAGAGAGACAATTATAAAAAGGACCCTTGGATATGGCTAAGAAATCAAGGGTTTACAGATCTCTGTATCGGCTTATCAGATATCCACTGGAAGCCCTCATGGTGGCTTTAGTATTTGTTATCTTTTATTTTCTGCCCGTGGATGCTTCATCAAGGTTAGGGGGTATGTTGAGCCGTTGGCTTGGACCCCGTTTAGGGTATCAAAAATGGGCCATTATTAGTTTAAGCAGGGCATTTCCAAACCTAAAGGGAAAACAAATCAAAGAAATTACTGATGGCATGTGGGATAATTTAGGGCGGGTTCTTGGAGAACTACCACATTTAAAAAAGATAACGCGAGAACGCGTAAAAATATCGAATGAAGAAATTTTAACTTCCCTTACGGCCAATGGGGGCCCCTGTATTTTTTTTACAGGTCACTTTGGAAATTGGGAGCTTCTAGCATTGACGGCTCAGAGGCTCAACACACCCTATTTACAGGTTTATAGAGAGGCTAATAATCCGGTCGTCAATTTAATGCTTAAGAAAATAAGGGGATTAAGGAATTCTGAAATAATTTCAAAGGGCCCAGAGGGAGCAAAAGAGGTAGTTCAAGCGTTAAAAAACGACTCCCGTCTTGGCATTATGGTAGACCTTAAAATGAATGATGGTATCCCGGTAGAGCTATTTGGCCGAAAGGCGATGACAGCCCCAGCTGTGGCAAAGTTATCTATGCGATACCAATGCCCCGCAATTCCGGTAAGAATGATCCGAAAAAATGGGTGTAATTTTGAATTGAAAATTTACAAACCCATTAATAAGCCAGTCGATGGAGATGTTGCAAAGATGATGCGACAGATAAACATAATCATCGAAGAATGGGCCTCCGAGCACCCGTCACAATGGCTATGCTGGTTACACCGAAGATGGCCAGAAGAATAGTTGCGTAATCCTAATCTTGCTTCAATCTCATAGACCCAACTAGTAAGGACGGATCTAGTCTTATCAAATTCCAACTCAGGCCCCAATGCAAATGAGAGCCGGTCGCCCGTCCCGTCTTTCCAACCAAACCAATCAATTGGCCCTGATTAACCTTTTGTCCTTTATCCACCAATATTTTACTTAGATGAATGTAAATAGTTCCTACACCTAGACCATGATCAATAAAAATTGTTTTTCCAGCAAAGAACATTCCCTGATGAACAAGAGACACAGTGCCTTTTGCAGACGCTAAAACGGTTGTACCAAGAGGGGCAGCGATATCGACACCTAAATGAGGTGAACGCGGCTTTCCATTGAGTATACGTTGACTCCCATAAACTCCTGATATGCGGCCTTTGACAGGCCAGATGAAACCCTCTCGGAAATTATTACGCAAACTAATAGAATTACGGACATTAATTAATAAATCTCTTTCTCGTTTAATTCTGTCGAAATCGCGAACAGCCGGGGTGACTTTACGTCGAGGCAAGCCTTTAATTCTTTGGGTTTTATAAATTCTTTGTTTAACTTTTAATAAGTGCTTTTGGATTTGGCCATCTTGCGTATGAACTTTCAACATAATTGTTGGAGGAGCATTTCGAGAAAGACCAAAAACAAAAGTACCATTAGACAATGATTTAAGCCGAGTTCCTTCAAAAGTTATTACGCTGCCGGGCTTGGCAGTGCCTATTATTAGGCCGCCTTGGACTAATGGGCCTTTTAATTCAAGAGCAGAAAGATCCGCAGAAAATACAAATAATACAGCTAAGAAGCTCGCAATTCTCATAACAATGAACCCTGAGAATCTTCAGGAGTAGGGTCGGATTTCTTGGACGAACCCTTTGTACTTCGCTCAGATGTTAGTTGCCTTTTTCCCTCCAAAACTGCATTTTTCTTACCATCAGAAAATTCTATTTGAATCGAGGCGCCGGGAATAGTTTTGCGGGCCCGAATTATAGGTTTGCCAATATTGTCTCGAATTAAGGTAAACCCCCGTCCCAAAACCGACCTATAAGACAAACTCTCCAAAAGTTGACTTTGGGAGGATAAACGCTCCACATTTTCCTTAATGATGTTGGCTATACTATTGCTTAATCGATTATTGAGATCAGATCCATCCAATCGGTGAATGCTTTGACCGAGCCTCATCTTAGTTGCAAGGTTTAGACGTTCCTGGATATTTTCTAATCTCTCCTTTGCTGCCATCATTATATCTTTTGGACGACGCAATCGCGAGTTGAGACTGTTAATAAGTTGAACACAATTACTAAAATGATTAATGAGTGACACTTGGAAATGGTCAGTTTCTCTATCTAGACGCTGCGATGCTTCTTCGAGAAAATACTCGGGTTTTGGCAGGCCTCTAGCCAAGGCCTCTAATTTAAATTTCAGTCCCTCGAAGTTCCTTTCAAATCCAGAGATTAGGCGCAGTTGAACTTGAAGGATCCGTGATTCTAGTTCTGCACGCACCGGAACCGACATTTCAGCTGCAGCTGTTGGTGTTGGAGCGCGCACGTCTGAAGCAAAGTCTATTAAAGTTGTGTCCGTTTCATGTCCGATCGCTGAAATTAGTGGTATTTGGCTTTCGGCCGCCGCTCTTACTACACTCTCCTCATTAAAAGCCCAAAGATCTTCAAGGCTTCCGCCTCCTCTTGCTACAATCAGCAAGTCAGGTCTCGGCATATCACCTTCAATCTTCCAAGCATTGAAACCCTTGATAGCTGCCGCGATTTGATCCGATGCTCCCTCCCCCTGCACAATAACAGGCCACAGGATTACTCTGCGAGGAAAACGGTAAGTGAGCCGGTGCATAATATCCCGAATTACCGCTCCAGTAGGAGAGGTGATAACTCCGATGACATTAGGCAAAAATGGCAAAGATTTTTTTCGTTCCGGGTCAAAGATACCCTCCAACGTTAATTTTTTACGGCGATCCTCAAGAAGCTTCAGTAGAGCCCCCTCTCCGGCAAGCTCAACAGAGTCGATTACGATTTGATATCTTGAACTTCTGGAATATGATGAAATTCTTCCGCTACAGATTACATCCATTCCCTCTTCTATCTTTAGAGCAAGTTTTGCAACTGAGTTTTTCCAACAAACACCATCAATCACTGCATCTTCATCTTTCAGAGTAAAATATAAGTGACCCGAACCATGATAGTTTGGCCTAGAAACCTCACCTCTAACACGCACCCTCCCAAACGCACCTTCAAGAGTTTGTTTGATTGCTTTGGCTATCTCTCCTACCGAAAATTCATTAAGATTATGATCCAAACCTTTACTTCCCATGGGATCGGTTTGATTGGAGATAACAGTATAAGTTTCGTCGGTTGTCATTACGACTCACATTTTATGCTAATTGAGTAGTATCATACTAGGGCTCTAATAGATATCTGAACAAAAAAGTAAGCGGAGAAAAAATTAGTGAATGTATTAGTTGTAGGTGGGGGCGGACGGGAGCATGCCCTATGCTGGGCCATAGCTGGATCCCCCTTAGTAAGAAAACTGTATTGTGCGCCAGGCAATGCTGGTATTGCACAAGAAGCAGAGTGTGTAGATATTGCTGCTGAAAACCTCGAAGACCTCGTGCACTTCGCCCTCACTAACAATATTGATTTCGTTGTTATTGGACCCGAAGCACCTTTGGTAGCAGGGCTAGCTGACAAATTAAAAGAAAACGGTATTAAATCATTTGGACCGAGTGCGGCCGCAGCGGTCATGGAAGGCTCAAAATCATTTATGAAAGAATTTTGTTATCGTCATAAAATCCCAACAGCCTCATTTGGTCGCTTTACTGAACCGCTCAAGGCGAAGGATTTTGTTGAGAAAAACGGAGTCCCCATTGTAATAAAAGCTAATGGTCTTGCAGCAGGTAAGGGGGTGATTATTGCAGAAACCCCTGAGCAAGCACATCAGGCCATAGAGGATATGCTAGAAAATGGAGCCTTTGGTTCGGCGGGTACGGAAATCGTGATCGAAGAATTTCTCGAGGGAGAGGAAGCAAGTTTTTTTGCTTTATGTGACGGAAATACAGCAATTCCGATGGCGTCAGCGCAAGACCATAAACGAGTCGGAGATGGTGATACTGGACCCAATACTGGTGGAATGGGAGCTTACTCTCCTGCCCCAATTATTACAGAGGCTATGACTAAGACGATTATGGAGACCATTATAAAGCCCACTTTATTAGGCATGAAAGCAGAAGGCAGGCCGTACAAGGGAGTGCTCTATGCTGGCCTAATGATTGAAAATCATAAACCTAAACTCCTTGAATATAATGTTCGTTTCGGAGATCCCGAATGTCAGGTCTTAATGATGCGTTTAATGTCAGACCTACTACCTGCATTAATTGCATCGGAGGATGGAGTACTTAAGGATTTCGATTTACGTTGGTATGACGATACTGCATTGACAGTCGTAATGGCGTCTAATGGTTACCCCGGATCCTATCAAAAAGGTAGTATCATTAAGGGGATCGAGAATTTCCAAGATAACAAAGATATGACCTTGTTTCACGCAGGAACAAAATTCAATGAAAAGAATGAAATATGCTCCTCAGGGGGTAGGGTGTTGGCAATCACGGCTTTAGGCAAAAATGTTCTCGAGGCACAAGTTAAGGCCTACGAGGGTATTGACTCTATTGAATGGCCAGATGGATTTTGTAGACGGGACATTGGGTGGCGAGCGCTTTAGGAATTGTAATTATTTAAATAGGTATCAATATTTTCCAATAAAAAGGGAGAAATTGAATTGGAAATTCGAATAGATGGAAAGGTTGCCTTAATCACTGGGGGAAGCCAGGGACTTGGAAAAGGAATGGGCTGTAAATTTGTTGAGGCGGGTGCCGACGTAGCAATTTTAGCAAGAAACCCAGAGCATCTGGAGAGAGCTAAATCTGAAATTCAAGCATCTGGTTCTGGTAAAGTGATGACGATTTCCTGCGATCTTTTAAATCCCATAGAAACTAAAAAAGCTTTCAAGCGTGCTGAGAAAGAACTAGGTCAAATTGATATCCTTATAAATAATGCCGGAACCAGCAAGGCAGGTCCATTTCTAGAGATCACTGATGAAGAATGGCAAAACGATTTTGAACTTAAACTATTTGCAGCAATTCGTTTGTGCAAACTTGCCCTTCCCACCATGAAAAAAAAGAAATGGGGAAGAATAATTAATGTACTCAATATTGGTGCAAAAGCACCGAGTGCCAATGGAGCACCAACAGCAGTAACGCGAGCTGCAGGCCTCGCTCTTACAAAGGTTTTAGCCAATACCGGTGCCGCCGACAATGTCCTCGTTAACGCTTTGTTAGTAGGGTTCATTAAATCTGGACAATGGGAACGTCTTTACGAAAGAGCCAATACAGACCAACCCTATGAAGAGTTTCTACAAGGGATGGTTGATGCGCGTGATATACCAATTGGTCGTATAGGCGAAACCACCGAATTCTCCAGTATTGCATTGTTTTTGGCATCTGAAGCGGGAGGTTATATTACAGGAGCGGCTATCAATGTAGACGGCGGGCGTTCGCCGGTGGTCTAGTCAATTATCATAGTATTTCTCAGGTTCAACCAATTCATTTTTACTCAGACCTCTTAGTGCCGCCTCTGCCATTGCAACCCTCGTTTCCTCAGTACTTGCTCCGATATGTGGGGTTGCTAAAAAATTCGGTAAATTCAACAAGCGGTCATTCTCTGCTGGCTCAACAGCAAAAACGTCGAAACAAGCCGCCCGAAGAAATTCATTTTCAAGTCGATCAGCCAATGCCTCTTCATCAACAATTCCCCCTCGACAGGTATTTATTAGAACGGCTTCGGGACGAATTCTCTCTAACACCTCTCGACTATAAAGCCCGACAGTTTTCTGTGTTTTAGGTAAATGCAAGGTCAATATTTCAGAACGATCCAGAAACTCATCAAATGGAACTGGAGTAACCCCATATTCGGAGTAAAATTGCGGATAATCCCTAATATCACATGAAAGAATATTACAATTAAAAGGCCTGAGAAGACGAATGACTTCCTTCCCTATATTACCACAACCGTGAACACCAACCGTTCTACCTGTGAGGAGCTCGCCATTGCGATATTGCGGCCTATCACCTATCCGCATAGCCTGATTCAGCGGTGTTATCCACCTGAGAGCATTAATCATGAAACTGAGCGTTAGCTCAGCTACAGATAATTTATTCACTCCAAAAGTATAGCCAAACAAAGTACCATGTGATTTCAAAGCATTAAAATCGATAGTCTCACAACCCGCGCCGAATTTGCTGATGATTTTTAAATCTGGCAAAGCCGACAAAACCTTATCAGTCAAGGGTTCAAATCCAACAATGGCAGCATCACATCCCTCCAAAAACTCTATCAACCTATATTCATCAGTGATTTTTTCATCATCTACTAACTTAGCGTCTGGATAAGAATCCAGAATGATTTTTCTCATAACTGGATGATTACAGGGTGTGTGGGCTGAAACCCCGAGCTGGTTGATCACTACAAAACCTTTTTCTTGTGGACAATGCTATTTATAGGGTAATTCGCATTTGGCTATTCTTCAATGGTAACATAATTGACACTAGTTACTTCAGAGCTATAGTCGCGACTTCAATTTAATATAATTTTTCATTTTGCCATGTCATCGCCTGAAAATTTAAAGGAATTAAATATAGCCTATCAAGGAATGTTTTATCCAATGGAAACCGACCATATGGGGCATGCAAATGTACGCTATTATAGTAGGGCATTTAACGAAGCGGCTTATTTCACCTTTACCACCGTGGGTATTACGCCCAGATATATGCGTAAAAATAACAGAGGTATGGCGGCAGTAACAGAAAACTTCGAATATAAACGTGAGATAATGCCTGGTGACCTTATTCAAATTAGAACCTGCTTGATTAATTTTACATCAAAAAGCCTTCACGTGTGGGGTGTTATGATTGATTCATGCACTGAAGAAATCTGTGCGATCAACGATCAAGTTTGTGTATCGCTTGATACTCAAACCCGTAAATCTGTACCCTGGCCAAACGACATTTTTACGAGAGGTCAATCATTAGTTAGGGACAAACCCTCTATCTAAAATCTTAATTTCTAATTTGGTTATTTTTGTGTTTAATTGACTTGATAAGGTTATTGCTAGGCTTGGGCATCTCTTAAAAAATTTAAAATTAAATTATTGAATAACCCCGGGTTTTCAATCGCCGAATAGTGACCAACGTTGGGTATTATACGTAAGGACGAATTTTTTATTACGGCTTGAACGGAACGACATAACTTTTCTGGCGAAACTGGATCGTCTGCGCCGCACAATATTAAAGAGGGCACCTTTATTTTCGGAGCGTCAATAAAGAAGTTTGCACTGCTCAACATTTCAACGGCTTGTTTAAAACCTCGAGGCCTTACCTTGGCCATTATTCGGACAGACTTGTTGCGGGCCTCATCTGAGACTTTGGTTCCCATAATCGCGGGCCCTTTTTCATAAGCAAATCTTTTAGGGCCTAGAGAATCGAAAACTTCAATCCGGCCATTTTTCTGCCTTTCACGCTCTTCCAAATCAAGCCCTCCCAAACCTGTTAAGCCGTGAGCAAAAATATAGCTGAGCGTTTTAGATGGATTTCTTATGCAAAATCTTGCCCCAACCAATGCTGCAATTGATTGACCTAAAACATTAACATTTTTAATTTCTAAAAAATCTACCAATCTTTCCAAACAATGCACGTAATCATCCAAAGTCGGCGTAATATTTTCTAAAAAGTCGGAACCACCATAGCCGGGCATGTCCCAGGCAATAACACGATATTGATCTTTAAAATAATCAAACTGCTGATCCCAGCTTTCAGAACTACCCCCAATACCATGTAGTAAAAGCAAACTCTCCCCTTGGCCTACCTCCCGCCAGGAGAGGGTTAAGCCATTAATTTGGTTTGTTTTTAATCCAGGTAATGTCACAGAAGTCAGGTGACAGCTTCCCGTTCTTCGGGAGCCTGGGTGTAAAGTTTTGCAACACGATCTAACTCAGCAAGGCATAGAGGATCCCAGTCTATTTTGGGTTTCAAATCTTCATCCCAATGACCTTCTGTATCCTCGCCCCTGAGAAGCATAGCGGAAGCACCAGGGAACCCGGTCTCACGAACTGACGGCGAAACATAGTGTATCGATAAACCAATCCGCCTGTCATTTGACATATTAGGTGCCGACCCGTGCACACAATCTTCCTTATGGAACGAAAACTGTCCCGCTTTGAGAATCATCGGCTTTGCTTTATTTTCATCAACATTTAATATTGTTTGACCACGAGATAATAAATTTTCTTCTGATTTTAATTCCTCGTGTTGATGGATGCCTTTGTTATGAGAACCAGGGATAAATTCCATACAACCACTTTCCAGATTACTTTGCGAAATAGCCAGCCAAGCTGTTAAGGTGTCTGGGGGTTCGAGACCATAGTAGGTAGAATCCTGATGCCAAGATACAAATCCCGGATCCTTGGCTTCCTTTTGAAAAAAACTAGAGCCCCAACACAGAATATTAGGGCCAATAATATCCTCAACAGCATCAAGTAATATTGGATGTGAAATTACATCACACAAAAAGGTAAAGGGGAGATGTGCCTTAATTTTACATCGCTGCTGAATTTGCGTACCCATCTTGGCCTCGACTTCTTCAACTTTCTTTCGTATTTGTGAAGCCTCATCCAAAGTCAATAAATCAATCGGCCCCACAAAACCGTCGCGATGATAATCCTCTATTTGATCTGGTCTCAGATATTTAGGCATATTTATACTCTTTAATAAGTGCTATCATATAATTCTATACGCTAACTGTTCATTTCCAAGACTTCAACATCGTCTTCGGCTGGACGTGGTTGATCAGATCATTTATCAGTAGATACCCCATCGTATAAATTAGGTAATTGTGAAAGACTTCTGAAATGACAGAACAAACAGAGCAGGAAATAAAACGTAATCCCATCGCATTCGGTGACTTGAGAGGATGGATAAAGGCACTACGTAAGGAAGGAGAAATCGCGGAAATTGATTCAGAGGTTAACTGGGATATTGAATTAGGAAATATCATCCGAATGGGCCAAGGAACTGGTCACGGTCCTGCTTTTCTCTTTAAAAATATTAAAGACTACAATCACTCAGATAGCTTATCAACGCAAGTCTTTACAGGCGGCCAAGGTAGCTATTCTCGGTTAGCAATGATGTTTGGAATGCCCCGAGATACGCCAGTTCGAGATCTTGTTCGTGTTTGCCGAACTATTTTTAATGAGCAAATAACACCAAGGACAGTTAAAACCGGGCCTGTTAAAGAAAATATTTTGAAAGGGGATAATATAGATCTTCTAAAATTTCCCGTTCCCAAGTGGAATCGCGGGGATGGGGGACGCTATATTCTTACTTATGCAGGGTGTGTTACAAAAGATCCTGATACCGATATCCATAATATTGGTATTTACCGGGGAATGGTCCTCGATAAAGACCGTATTGGTGTCCTTCTATGGCGAGCGCAGGGCTGGGGCACGCATTATGCTAAACATATGGAACGTGGTGATAAAATGCCCGTTGCATTCGTAATTGGTTGGGAGCCTTCCATGGGGTTTACAGGAGGAGCTCCTATTCCACGGGCAGTTTCCGAATATGATATAATGGGTTCAATACGCGGTGAACCAGTTGACCTTGTTGACTGTGAAACAGTACCTCTTCAGGTTCCAGCTAATGCGGAGATAGTCATTGAAGGTTGGATTTCAACCGATCCGTCTACATTCGAGTCGGAAGGACCATATGCTGAATTTACAGGTTATTACGCGCCCGATCGTTCCCCCAAGCATGTCGCTAAGATAACCTGCATTACCCATCGAGATCAACCTATTCTGAGAGGTTGTGTCGAAGGGGCTATTCCAGGAAGCTATGGTGAAAACCCTATCATGAGTTCCATTCAGCGTTCTGCAACTGCTTGGAATGCTCTAGAATCAGCGGGGGTACCAGGTGTCGTAGATGTCTTCGGTATGCCGATTCAGGCATGTGTTAATACGATAGTATCAATTAAACAAACCTATCGTGGCCAGGCAAAACAGGTCGCGGCAGCATTATGGGGTAACTCAGCATCCCATGTAAGGTATAAACATGTCACCGTCGTTGATTCCGATATTGATGTGCACGATTATGACGCAATCGATTGGGCAATGGCATGGCGCTTCAATGCTGGCGAAGGTGACCTTGTAGTTTATCCTGAAAACTGGGGAGCAGGACTTGACCCGAGCGTTCGGGCTCGAGATTCCAATGTCCATCTATTTGGCACTGGAAAATGGCATAGAGTTCTTTTCGATTGTACTATAAACTTAGACTACGAGCCTGATTCAGAGGGTCGTCGATATCCACCAACTATTCACCCCGACGAAAAAGACGCTGAGGCTATTCGAAATCGTTGGGCACAACTCGGAATGGACAAGTGGGGCGACCCATTAAAACCTGTATAAAACTAATTCAGCGATTGACCTAGAACAATAGTCCAAATATGTAAAACCATACGGGTCCGTATGGAAAAAAGGAAAGCTAAAATATGACCGAGAAAGATAGTAATATTGATGCCTTTGGCGGTGTATCCAATAGACTACAACCAAGAGCATTTGGAGACCTGCGGGCTTGGATTGATGCCCTCAAAAGCGAGGGAGAACTGAATGAAATAGAAGCTGAGGTAGATTGGGATTGTGAACTAGGAACTGTTGCCCGAAAAGCATTTGGTACAGGTGATGGTCCCGCCTTACTTTTTAAAAATATAAGTGGCTACAATGGTGATGACGCTCGCTGCAGCCAACTATTCACCGGCGGCATGTCAAATTTTTCTCGTATTGCGATGACATTGGGTCTTTCAAAAGATTCACCTGTCACTGACATGGTTCAAGCTACACGCTATTACCTTGGTCAAAGAGTGCCCCCTACAGAAGTTTCAACTGGCCCGGTAAAAGAGAATATCGTCACAGGTGACGATATAAATTTATATGACTTTCCAGTACCGAAATGGCATCGCGAGGATGGTGGAAGATATATAAATACTTTCCAAGCCACCATAACAATGGACCCAGATACTGGTGTACATAATCTAGGTATCTACAGGGGAATGATCGGCCAAAAAGATACCTTGCCTGTATTGCTTTGGCGGGCCCAAAACTGGGGCGTTCACTTTCAAAAATGGGCTGACAGGGGAATGAAAATGCCAGTTGCCCATGTTTATGGATGGGAGCCTTGTCTTCC